>Ga0208509_1000026_pt1 | contig 98099 bp, 76 predicted proteins | sample LakWasMeta7_HOW4_2_FD_183857 | JGI IMG/M metagenome (GOLD analysis project Ga0208509, IMG submission 183857) | Freshwater sediment methanotrophic microbial communities from Lake Washington under simulated oxygen tension - Sediment Metagenome... | ecosystem: Environmental > Aquatic > Freshwater >...
TGGCGGCGCACACGCCAATGGGTTGCTTCAGCACCATCAGGCGGCGGTTGTTGTCGAACTGGGGCAGGGTCTCGCCGTTCACCCGTTTTGCTTCCTCGGCAAACCATTCCACGAAGCTGGCGGCGTAGGCGACTTCGCCCTTGGCCTCGGCAAAAGGCTTGCCTTGCTCGGCGGTCATCAGGCGGCCCAGGTCCTCCTGGTTGGCCATCAGCAGGTCGAACCACTTGCGCAGGATGGTGCTGCGCTCCTTGGCGGTCTTGGCCTTCCACGGGCCCCAGGCGGCGTTGGCGGCGGCTATTGCCGCCTCGGCATCGGCGGCGCCCAGGTTGGCCACATCGGCCAGCTTCTCACCAGTAGCGGGGTCCAGCACGTCAAAACGGCTGGGAGCTGAGCCCGCTGCCGTGGGCGTTTTGACCCATTGGCCGTTGATGAAACCGTCGGTCTTCAGCAGGCTGGGATCTTTGAGTAGAGCGAGGGGGCTGGCGGTGTTTTGCATGAAGGCACTCGTGTGGGGGTTGGATTGGGGTTGACTGTAGCGAATTTTGGCCGTCAGGCGAATCACCTGCGTGTCAGTGGTGGTCGTTCAGCGCGGATGAGCAAGCCAACCCCTGCCACCGCGCAGCCCACGGTTTGAGCGGGCCGCAGAGGTTTTGCAGATGCCTCAAGACAGAGCTGCCACAAGTTGGCTCCTAGAATACCGCAGACCAGCAATTCAATAGAAGGGTTTTTGTGCGCAGACTTTCAACTCCCGAAATTGATCGCTTCCAGCGAGATGGCTATCTGATCGTTGACACCGGTATTCCCACGGAGATTTTGGACGGAGTTGTTACCGATTTGGCAGACTATTTGAGTGGTGCGAAGACTTCGCAAGAGCTGGCTTACGCAGACTCCAACCGCGTTCAAGATGCCTGGGTCATTAGCAAAAATGTCAAAACCTTGGCGATCTGGCCTCAGGTATTGGATGTGCTGGCAGATCTGTATGACAAGACACCGCTGCCCTTTCAGACCTTGAACTTTCCTCGGGGAACCGAGCAGCCCGCGCATGCCGACAGCATTCACTTCAATTCGGAGCCCTTTGGATTGATGTGTGGCGTTTGGATCGCGCTGGAGGATATCGTTCCCGATCAAGGCCCGCTGGTGTACTACCCAGGCAGCCAAAAGCTCCCCGAGATGAACTTCGAGGACATCGGGCTAAAGGCTGACTACAGCGAATACATGAAGTACGAAGAGCATCTCAAGTCGCTGATCGAAACGCACAACTGGCAACCAGAATTGGGCCTGGTAAAAAAGGGTTCCGCCATCATCTGGTCTGCCAACTTGTTGCATGGAGGGTCCACGCAAAACGACAAGAAATTGACGCGTTATTCGCAGGCCACTCACTATTTTCTTGAAGGTGCCAAGCCATGGCGCCCCGGTCACAGCGAGCAGGGTCGCGCCTATTTTGAGCCACGATGGATTCCATTGGTAGATCCACCCCCGCCGCCCGGATTTTTTACCAGGGTAAAGAGTGCAATAGGAAGAAGATTGCCAAGTCGTGCGCAGTGACTCTGCGCTCCCAGCTTGTGTGCGCCTCGGCAGTCGCGGCGATAATAGAAGGCTTTCGATTTCCCTTTTGTTGTTAACCGAGTCCACGCCATGACCCAAGCCGTAATGAACGTCGCTGAAATCCGCAAAACATTCCTCGATTTCTTTGAGTCCAAGGGCCACACCGTGGTCGAAAGCAGCCCTTTGGTGCCGGGCAATGACCCCACGCTGATGTTCACCAACTCGGGCATGGTGCAGTTCAAGGACGTGTTTTTGGGGGCCGACAAGCGCTCCTATGTGCGCGCCGCGTCCGTTCAGGCCTGCCTGCGCGCTGGTGGCAAGCACAACGACCTGGAAAACGTGGGCTACACGGCCCGCCACCACACCTTCTTCGAAATGCTGGGCAACTGGAGCTTTGGCGACTACTTCAAGCGCGAGTCGCTGATGTGGGCCTGGGAGCTGCTGACCGAGGTCTACAAGCTGCCCGCCGACAAGCTGTGGGCCACGGTCTACATTGATGACGACGAGGCCTATGCCATCTGGACCCAGGACATCGGCCTGCCGCCCGAGCGCGTGGTGCGCATCGGCGACAACAAGGGCGCCAAGTACGCCTCCGACAACTTCTGGATGATGGCCGACACCGGCCCCTGTGGCCCCTGCTCCGAAATCTTCTACGACCATGGCCCCGAGATCGCCGGCGGCCCCCCCGGCAGCCCGGAGCAGGATGGCGACCGTTACATCGAAATCTGGAACAACGTGTTCATGCAGTTCGACATGCAGCCCGATGGCTCCGTCAAGCCGCTGCCTGCCCCTTGCGTGGACACCGGCATGGGCCTGGAGCGCCTGGCCGCCATCTTGCAGCACGTGCACAGCAACTACGAGATCGACCTGTTTGACCACCTGATCAAGGCCGCGTCCCGCGAGACCGGTTGCAACGACCTGCAGAACAAGAGCCTGCGCGTGATCGCTGACCACATCCGCGCCACCGCCTTTTTGGTCAGCGACGGCGTGCTGCCTGGTAACGAAGGCCGCGGCTATGTGCAGCGCCGCATCATCCGCCGCGCCATCCGCCACGGCTACAAGCTGGGTCAGAAGACGCCGTTCTTCCACAAGCTGGTGGGAGACTTGGTGGGTGTGATGGGCGAGGCCTATCCCAAGCTGGCCGCCCAGCAACAGCGCATCACCGATGTGCTGCGCATGGAAGAAGAGCGCTTCTTCGAGACCCTGGCCACGGGCATGGAAATTCTGGACACGGCCCTGGCCGGTGGCGCCAAGCTGCTGCCGGGCGAGGTGGCCTTCAAGCTGCACGATACCTATGGCTTTCCACTCGATTTGTCGGCCGACGTCTGCCGCGAAAACGGCGTCGACGTTGACGAGGCCGGCTTCAATGCTGCCATGGAAGCGCAAAAGGCCAAGGGCCGCGCAGCCGGCAAATTCAAGATGGACCGGGCGCTGGAATACACCGCCCATGGCAACGCCTTCATGGGCTACGACCACCTGACCTATGGCACCAACATCGTGGCGCTGTACCTGGACGGCGTGGCGGTGGAAGAGCTGAAGGAAGGCCAGGCTGGCGTCGTGGTGCTGGATTCCACGCCGTTCTACTCTGAGAGCGGAGGCCAGGTCGGCGACCAGGGCGCCATCTTCTGTGATCACGCGCTGTTCATGGTGGCGGACACGCAAAAGATCAAGGCCGATGTCTATGGACACCATGGCAAGGTCACGACGGGCACGTTGAAAGTGGGCGATCTGGTCAACGGCCACGTGGACGCCACGATTCGCTCCTCGGTCATGCGCAACCACTCGGCCACGCATTTGATGCACAAGGCCCTGCGCGAGGTGCTGGGTGAACATGTGCAGCAAAAGGGTAGTTTGGTGAATGCCGAGCGCACCCGCTTCGACTTTGCGCACAACGCCCCGGTGACCGATGAACAAATCCACGAGATCGAGTTCCGCGTCAACGCCGAAATCCTGAAGAACGCCGCCACCGAGGCGCGCGTGATGGACATCGAATCGGCCCAGAAGACCGGCGCCATGATGCTGTTCGGCGAGAAATACGGCGAGACCGTGCGCGTGCTCGACATCGGCAGCAGCCGCGAACTCTGCGGCGGCACCCATGTGGCCCGCACCGGTGATATCGGCATTTTCAAGGTGGTCAGCGAAGGTGGCGTCGCTGCCGGCGTGCGCCGTATCGAAGCCGTGACTGGCCAGAACGCGCTGGCCTATTTACAGAACCTGGAAGACACGGTCGATGCCGCCGCTGCCACGCTGAAGACCCCCGTGGCCGAGCTGGCCGACAAGCTGGGCCACGTGATGGACCACGTCAAGGCGCTGGAGAAGGAAGTGGCTGCGCTCAAGGGCAAGCTGGCGTCCGCCCAGGGTGACGAGATGCTGAGCCAAGCCGTGGATATCAACGGTGTCAAGCTGCTGGTCGCCAAGCTGGACGGCGCCGATGTCAAAACCCTGCGCGACACCATGGACAAACTCAAGGACAAGCTCAAGACAGCCGTCATCGTGCTGGGCGTGGCCGATGGCGAGAAGGTGCAGATCGCTGTCGGTGTGACCGCCGACACCACGGGCAAGGTCAAGGCCGGCGAGCTGGTCAACTTCATCGCGGCGCAAGTGGGCGGCAAGGGCGGCGGAAAGGCCGACATGGCGATGGCGGGCGGTACCGAGCCCGCCAAGCTGGCGTCTGCGCTGGCCAGTGTGCAGGCCTGGGTTACGGCCAAACTCTGACGAATTGGTGTGAATGCTATCGAATAGATAGCGGAATACGATTATTCCACGAGGGCTAGCGCCTCATTTCTCTTGAGAGACTCGCCCCCACAGGCGTTTCGCCAGGGCGTCGTGCTCTGGCGTATGGGGCTGGGCGGGCGCGCCGGGCGCCAGTTGCGTTTCGATCAGCCGCTGCAAGGTCTCCAGATGCGGCATCACGGTGCCAAAAAACTGGACCCGCTCGCGCGTGGCCATCAGCAGCGTGGGGAAGTTTTCCACCTCGATCGGGTCCACCAGCTCGGACTCGTCTTCCACGTCTATCCAGAGGAACTGCACGCCGGGGAACTGTGCCTGGAGTTGCTCAAACCGGGGTTGGTAGTCGCGGCAGGTGCCGCACCAGTCCGCACACAGGCAGGCGACCAGCATGTGGGGTTCGGAAGGGGTGTAGGGGGGCTGCATGTCGCAATGATCGCAGAAGAATTGCCCCCGGCGGTGAAAGCAAAAGCCTGACCTAGATCAAGAACCCATAGTCCCAATAGGTGGATATTCCAGATTCTGGGATTGCGTTTCATCCTCAAGCGCGTAAGGTCCCGGGGAGACGAAAGGAATCAAACATGTTCCAGGTACGCATCCACGGCCGTGGAGGGCAGGGCGTCGTGACCGGCGCCGAAATGCTTTCCATTGCGGCCTTTGAAGGCGGGCGCCACGCCCAGGCCTTTCCCAGTTTTGGCTCCGAGCGCACCGGGGCGCCGGTGGTGGCTTTTTGCCGCATGGACGACAAGGAAATCCGGTTGCGCGAACCCATCATGGAGCCCGACGCGCTGATCATCCAGGACCCGACGCTGTTGCACCAGGTCGACGTGTTCAGCGGCCTCAAGAAAGACGGCTACATCCTGATCAACACCACCAAGACCTTTGACCAACTGGGCTTGGGCGAATTCGTCAAGTGGTTCAAGCCCGACCATTTGCTGACCGTGCCGGCCACTGAGTTGGCGATGAAGCATGTGGGGCGCCCGGTGCCCAATGTGGCGCTGCTGGGGGCCTTTGCAGCCTTGGGCGGGTTGATCTCGCTGGAGGCCGTTCACAAGGCCATCCAGCAAAAGTTTCATGGCAAGGTAGAGCAGGGCAATATGGATGCCGCCAGCGAGGCCTATGCCATCGTCATGGAACAAGAAAGACAGGTGGAGGCCCACCATGCTTGAACAATGCGAAGGCTCCCATGCGGTTGCGCGTGCCGTGGCGCTGAGCCGCCCGGAAGTGATCTGTGCCTACCCGATTTCCCCGCAGACCCACATCGTCGAAGGCCTGGGCGAGATGGTCAAGAGTGGTGATCTGGCGCGCTGCGAGTTCATCAATGTCGAGTCCGAATTTGCGGCGCTGAGTGTGGCCATTGGCGCCTCCGCCGCCGGTGCGCGCGCCTACACCGCCACCGCCAGCCAGGGCCTGCTGTTCATGGCCGAGGCGGTGTACAACGCGTCCGGCCTGGGCCTGCCGATTGTGATGACGGTGGCCAACCGCGCCATCGGTGCGCCGATCAACATCTGGAACGACCACACGGACAGCATGTCCATGCGCGACGCCGGCTGGATACAGATCTTTGCCGAGACCAACCAGGAAGCGCTGGACCTGCACATCCAGGCCTTTCGCATTGCCGAGGAACTGTCGCTGCCGGTCATGGTGTGCATGGATGGCTTCATCTTGACCCACGCCTATGAGCGCATCGACATCCCCGAACAGGCCCAGGTGGACCGCTACCTGCCGCCCTATGAGCCGCGCCAGGTGCTGGACCCCAACGATCCTGTGACGATAGGTGCCATGGTCGGGCCCGAGGCGTTTACCGAGGTGCGCTACCTGGCCCATGCCAAGCAGTTGCAGGCGCTGGATCTGTTGCCCGAGCTGGCCGCAGAATTTCAGCAGGTGTTCGGTCGCAATTCCGGTGGACTGATCAAGCCTTACCAGCTGGAAGACGCGGAAACCATCGTCATCGCGCTGGGTTCGGTGCTGGGCACCATCAAGGACACGGTCGACGAGATGCGCGCGCAAGGCGTCAAGATTGGCGTGCTGGGCATCACGTCTTTCCGCCCATTTCCGATCGAGGCCATTCGGGCGGTGACCGGTCATGCCAAACGCATCGTCGTGATCGAGAAGTGCTTTGCGGTGGGCATTGGCGGTATCGTCTCGCGCGATGTGCGCAGCGCCGTGCAGAGCCGGCCGCAACCGGTGTATGCGGTGGTGGCCGGGCTGGGTGGGCGGGCCATCACCAAGGCCTCCCTGCATAAGTTGTTGCTGCAGGCCATTGACGACAAGCTGGAGTTGCTGACCTTTCTGGATCTGGACTGGGGCATCGTCAACCGGGTGCTGGAACGCGAGAAACAGCAGCGCCGCTCAGGCCCCGTGGCCGAGGGCATTCTGCGTGACATTGGCACGGTCTCATCAAAGATAGGCTGACATCATGGACCAACAAACCGTCGTCAAGTTTTACCAGACCGGCACCTTCACGGTGGGCAACCGCCTGCTGGAAGCCGACCAGCGCAGCGTGCAGGCCAACACCCAGCGCAACAACTCGCTGAACTCTGGGCACAGGGCCTGCCAGGGCTGTGGCGAGGCACTGGGCGCCCGCTATGCCATCGATGCCGCCATGGAGGCCACCAACGGCCAGCTGATCGCTGCCAATGCCACGGGCTGCCTGGAGGTGTTCTCCACGCCGTACCCGGAAACATCGTGGCAGATGCCGTGGATCCATTCGCTGTTTGGCAATACCGCGGCGGTGGCCACCGGCATTGCTGCAGCGATGCGCGTCAAGGGCCGCAGCGATGTGCGCGTCGTCGCCCAGGGCGGCGATGGTGGCACTACGGACATCGGCTTTGGCTGCCTGTCGGGCATGTTCGAGCGCAATGACGATGTGCTCTACATCTGCTACGACAACGAGGCCTATATGAACACCGGCGTGCAGCGCTCGTCGGCCACACCGCCAGCCGCGCGTACCGCCACCACCATGCCAGTAGGGCCGCAGCCGGGCAATGTGTTTGGCCAGGGCAAGAACCTGCCGCAGATCGCCATGGCGCATGAGATTCCGTATGTCGCGACCGCCACGGTGGCCGACCTGCGCGACCTCGAATACAAGGTCAAGAAAGCCATGGGCATCCGGGGTGCCCGCTACATCCATATTTTTGTACCATGTCCCCTGGGCTGGGGCGCGGCGTCACACGACACCATCCGCCTGGCCCGTCTGGCGCACGAGTGCGGTTTCTTCCCGGTGTTTGAGGCCGAGCGGGGTGAAGTGACGGGCGTCTCCAAGATCCGCCGCCAGGTTCCGGTCGAGGATTACCTCAAGCCGCAGAAACGATTTGCGCATCTGTTTGGCAGGGAGCCCGACACTGCCACCATCGCCCGGCTGCAGGCCATTGCCGACCGTAATATCCGCCGCTACGGCCTCTTGCAAGGAGCGAGCGCCGACGGGCCGCCCCTAGGCGCGAGGGCCCCCTCGGGGGGCAGTGTGGTACGCGCAGCGACAAACGTGGGGGCTAGTTAACACCATGCAAAAACCTTTTGCCATCACACTCGACGTCGGCTCATCGCTAGCCAACCACACCGGATCCTGGCGCAATTCGCGTCCCGTGTACCTCGACAGACTTCCACCCTGCAACCACCAGTGCCCCGCGGGCGAGAACATCCAGGCCTGGCTGTTCCACGCCGAATCCGGTGACTACGAGCAGGCCTGGCGCACGCTGGTGGAGGACAACCCGTTTCCCGCCATCATGGGCCGCGTCTGCTACCACTCGTGCGAAGGCGCGTGCAACCGGGGCAAGCTCGATGCACCCGTGGGCATCAACTCGGTCGAACACTTTCTCGGTGACCAGGCGATAGCGCAGGGCTGGAAATTCCCCGCCGTGGCAGAGCCATCCGGCAAAAAGGTGCTGGTCGTCGGTGCCGGACCGTCGGGTCTCTCAGCGGCCTACCACCTGGCCCGTCTGGGACACAGCGTCACCGTGCACGAGGCCGGCCCCTTGCCCGGCGGCATGATGCGTTTTGGCATTCCGCAGTACCGCTTGCCGCGCAAGGTGCTCGACGCCGAAGTGCAGCGCATTGTCGATCTGGGCGTGCGCATTGAATACGGCGTCAAGGTCTCCAATGTGCTGGATGCGCAGCAGCAGGGCGGCTTCGATGCGGTGTTTCTGGCGGTTGGCGCCCACATCGCCAAGCGCGCGTTTATCCCTGCAGGTGATTCGGCCAAAGTGCTGGACGCGGTAGCTGTGCTGCGTTCCATGGAGGGTGAAGACAAACCCATGCTGGGTCGGCGTGTGGTCGTGTACGGTGGTGGCAACACGGCCATCGACGTGGCCCGCACCGCCAAGCGGCTTGGCGCGACGGAGGCCATCATCGTTTACCGGCGCAACCGCGAGAAGATGCCCGCGCATGATTTTGAGGTTGAAGAAGCCTTGCAGGAAGGCGTGCTGATCAAGTGGCTGTCCACCATCAAGCAGGCCGGTGAATCCTCCATCACCGTCGAGAAGATGGCGTTGGATGAAAAAGGATTTCCACAGCCGACCGGCGAGTTTGAGACGCTGGAGGCCGACTCCGTGGTGCTGGCGCTGGGCCAGGACGTGGACTTGTCGCTGATTCAGGGCGTGCCCGGGCTGGCCGTGGAAGACGGCGTGGTCAAGGTCGATGCCAACATGATGACCGGGCATGCCGGCATCTTTGCCGGCGGCGATATGGTGCCCGCCGAGCGCAACGTCACGGTGGCCATTGGGCACGGCAAGAAGGCGGCGCGCAATATCGACGCATGGCTGAAGGGCAGCACCTACACCCCGGCCCAGAAGCATGAGATTGCCAGCTTTGACAAGCTCAACACCTGGTACTACAGCGACGCGCCCAAGACCGTGCGCCCCATGCTGGACATCATCCGCCGCCAGTCTACGTTTGAGGAAGTGCAGGGCGGTCTGGATGAAACCAACGCCTTGTTCGAGGCCCGGCGCTGCCTGTCGTGCGGCAATTGCTTTGAGTGTGACAACTGTTATGGCGTGTGCCCGGACAACGCCGTGATCAAGCATGGCCCTGGCAAAGGCTTTGATTTCAACTACGATTACTGCAAGGGCTGCGGCATTTGTGTGTCCGAGTGCCCCTGCGGCTCCATCGCGATGGTGCCGGAAGATATCTGATGATTTGACGAGGAGTTTGCATGCCCCCATCTTCCATTCGCCGCATTGCCATTTGTACCGGCGGCGGTGATGCCCCCGGGCTCAATGCGGTGATCCGCTCGGTGGTGATTGCGGCCATCAACCGGGGCTGGGAGTGCTATGGCATCCGCGACGGTTTCAACGGCATCCTGTTTCCCGAGCGCTATGTGGAAGGCGGCGTGTTCCGCCTGACCCGCGACAAGGTGCGCGGCATCGGCCACCTGGGCGGCACCATGCTGGGGACTACCAACAAGGGCAACCCGCTGCACTTTCCGACCCGCATGCCCGATGGCACGACACATGAGTTGGACCGCTCCGGCGAAATCCTGGAGTACTTCGCCAAGAAGGAACTCGACGCCCTGGTGTCGATTGGCGGTGACGGCTCGCTGACCATTGCCGATGCCCTGCACAAGAAGGGCCTGCGCGTGGTGGGTGTGCCCAAGACCATCGACAACGATCTGGACAAGACCATGACCACCTTCGGTTTTGACACGGCGGTGGCCTTTGCCACCGAGTGCCTGGACCGCCTGCACAGCACGGCCGAGAGCCACCAGCGCGTCATGGTGGTGGAGGTCATGGGCCGCTATGCCGGCTGGATTGCCTTGCACTGCGGCATCGCCGGCAATGCCCACGCCATTTTGATGCCGGAGATTCCCTTTGACCTCGACAGGGTGGTCGACCACATCCACACCCGTGATGCCGAAGGCCATTTGTATTCGGTTGTCGTGGTGGCCGAAGGCGCCGCCCCCAAGAATGGTCACACCGAGTTGCAGGCCCCCGCCGAAATCGGCCACGCCGAGCGCTTGGGCGGCATGGGTGAGCGCGTGGCCAAGGCCCTGCAGGAGCGCACCGGTAAGGACACCCGCGTGGTCGTGCTGGGCCACTTGCTGCGTGGCGGCAGTCCGACTTCGTTTGACCGCCTGGCCGCGATGCGCTTCGGCGCTGCGGCGGTCCGCGCGCTGGATGAGGGCCTCTCTGGCGTCATGGTGGCGCTGGCCTTCCCCAACGTCAATTACATTGCGCTGGAAGAAGTGGCCGGCCGCATGAAAGCGGTCCCTATGGACAGCGACACCTTGCAAACGGCACGCGATTTAGGAATTTGCCTGGGGGATTAGTCCCCCGTGGAACACGTCAACGTATCACCTGGAGAACAACAATCATGAGCGAACTTTCCCCCGCTGAACAGGCCCTGCGCGAAGCAGCCCGCGAATACCACCGCACCCCCACCCGCGGCAAGATTTCGGTCACACCGACCAAACCGTTGTCCAACCAGCGCGACCTGTCGCTGGCCTATTCGCCCGGTGTCGCCTACCCCTGCCTGGACATCCAGGCCGACCCGTCGCTGGCGGTGGAGTACACCTCGCGCGGCAATCTGGTGGGCGTCATCACCAACGGCACGGCCGTGCTGGGCCTGGGCAATATCGGCCCGCTGGCCGGCAAGCCGGTGATGGAGGGCAAGGGCTGCCTGTTCAAGAAGTTCGCCGGCATCGACGTGTTTGACATCGAGCTGGCCGAGAACGATCCGGACAAGCTGGTCGAGATCATCGCCGCCATGGAGCCCACGCTGGGCGGCATCAACCTGGAAGACATCAAGGCGCCAGAGTGTTTCTACATCGAGAAGAAACTCAGCGAACGCATGGGCATTCCGGTGTTCCATGACGACCAGCACGGCACGGCCATCATCTCCAGCGCGGCCCTGATCAACGGCCTGGAGCTGGTGGGCAAACGCATCGAGGACGTGAAGATTGCCGTGTCTGGCGCGGGCGCTGCGGCGCTGGCCTGCTTGGGCGTGATGGTGGGCCTGGGCGTGCGCGTGGAGAACGTGTTTGCCGTTGATTCCAAGGGCGTGATCTACGAAGGCCGCCCCGGCGGCTACGACGAGTCCAAGGCGCGTTTTGCGCAGAACACGACGGCCCGCACTTTGGCCGATGTGGTCAAGGACGCGGATGTGTTCCTGGGTTGTTCCACCGCCGGCGTGCTGACGCAGGACATGGTCAAGACCATGGCACGCCAGCCCATCATTCTGGCGCTGGCCAACCCCGAGCCCGAGATTCGCCCCGAGCTGGCCAAGGCCGTGCGCCCGGACTGCATCATTGCCACTGGCCGCTCGGACTACCCCAACCAGGTCAACAACGTGCTGTGCTTTCCGTACATCTTCCGTGGCGCGCTGGACTGTGGCGCCACCAAGATCACTGAGGCCATGAAGCTGGCCTGCGTGCGCCAGATCGCCGACCTGGCCAAGGCCGACATCAGCGAAGAGGTGGCCAATGCCTACGCCGGCAAGGAGCTGGTGTTTGGCTCCGATTATTTGATCCCCACACCGTTTGATTCGCGCCTGATTCTGCGCATCGCGCCCGCCGTGGCGCAGGCAGCGGCGGACTCGGGTGTTGCGGCCCGGCCTATCCTGGACATGGATGCCTACCGCCAGCAACTGTCACGCTTTGTCTACCAAACCGGCATGTTCATGCGCCCGGTGTTCGGCGCGGCCAAGGCCGTGTTGCCCGCCGCCAAGCGCGTGGCCTATGCCGAGGGCGAAGACGAGCGCGTGCTGCGCGCCGCCCAGGTGGCCGTGGACGAGGGCCTGGCCCATCCCATCCTGATTGGTCGCCCCGCCGTAATCCAGGCTCGCCTGGCCAAGGCCGGGCTGCGCTTGCAGCTCGGGCGTGATGCGGATTGCGTAAACCCCGAAGACGATCCGCGCTTTCGCCAGTATTGGGAGCTGTACCACAAGCTGATGGGACGGCACGGCGTCACACCGGAGGCCGCCAAGGCCGCCGTGCGCCGCTCCAACACCACCATTGCCGCGCTGTCGGTGAAGCTGGGCCACGCCGACGCCATGCTGTGCGGCATGGTGGGTCGCTTTGACACCCACTTGCAGCACCTGCGCGACATCATTGGCCTCAGGGCCGGCGCGACCGGTCTGGCTGCCATGAACGCACTGATGCTGGAGAAATACGCGCTGTTCATTGCCGACACCTATGTGAACGAAGACCCCACAGCCGAGCAACTGGCCAGCATCGCGCTGATGGCGGCGCAGGAAGTCAGCCGCTTTGGTGTGCCGCCCAAGGTGGCCTTCCTGTCGCATTCGAATTTTGGTTCGTCGGATCGCCCTTCGGCCCGCAAGATGCGCCTGGCGCGCGAACTGTTTGCCAAGATGGCGCCCGATATCGAATGCGATGGCGAAATGCAGGGCGATGCGGCCCTGTCCGAGGCCGTGCGCCGTTCCGCCCTGCCGGACACCACACTGCACGGCGAGGCCAATCTGCTGATCTGCCCGAACCTGGACTCGGCCAACATTCTGTTCAATGTCATGAAGATGACGGCCGGTCACGGCGTGACGGTAGGCCCCATCCTGCTGGGTGCCGCCGCATCGGCGCACATCCTGACACCCTCGGCCACCGTGCGGCGTGTGGTGAATATGACGGCTCTGGCGGTGGCCAACGCGCCTACGTTTGCGTAGAGGCATTTTGAGGCGGTAGCCCTCGTGGAATATTCGTAGGCTGCTACTTATTTTGTAGCGCATGAAGTCTGTGGTGGCCGGGTTTGGGGCATTGGCCCCCGCCTCATCTGTCCTGCTGGCCAGCAAATCGGCGGGCGCCAATGCCCCAAACCCTGCGGGTGGCGCGTTGGCTGGGGAGGGAAATGCAAGGTTGTGTTTTGGGCCGCAGTGGGACGGAAGCCGTCGGCCGCCGATCGTGGCGGTCGTCTTGGTGCCCTTACCAGTCAGCCGTGAAAGTCAAGACCGGTCGTTCGCCGGTTCAACGAAAATTGAATAGCAGTCACTTGATCCCCAACTGCTTGGCCGAAGGCTAACTTCGGGACTGCAGGTGTTGCCAACTTAAGGTCAGTTATGTCCGCATGGATTTCCGGCCTATTTATCCTCCGCGAACCCTGAATAGACTATTCAAACATAGCTGCACAGACATAATGAAGTATCACTATCAGGAGCATGACGATGGGCTACTTTAAAGATGGACTGCTTTCTGGCCGCAATGCATTCATAGCAGGCGGCACAAGCGGAATCAATTTGGCCATTGCAGAAGCGTTAATGGATGCTGGTGCAACGGTCGGTGTCATGAGCCGAAAGCCTGAAAAGGTAGATGCTGCTTTGACATTGCTTTCACTTAAAGGCAAGGCATTCGGCTACAGCGCCGACGTTCGTAACTTCGAAGCAGTCAGCACCTCACTGGAGCAGTTTCACCAAGCTGCGGGGCCTATCGATATTGTCATATCTGGAGCTGCTGGCAACTTTGTTGCGCCGGCCAATTCAATTTCATCCAATGGATTTAAAACAGTGTTGGAAATTGACTTGCTGGGAAGCTTCCATGTCTATCGCGGCGCCTACCCCTTTCTGAGGAAACCCGGTGCAAGTCTCATCAGCATTTCAGCACCGCAGGCCACTGAAACCAGCTTTGGTCAGTCGCACGTTGCTGCAGCGAAGGCCGGAGTGGATATGTTGACCAAGAGTCTGGCAGTGGAATGGGGCCCCGAAGGTATTCGCGCGAATTGCATCATTCCTGGCCCTATAGATGGGACAGAAGGTATGGATCGTCTTACTCCTAATCCTGCATTTCGCCGTCACATTGAAGATTCCGTTGCATTGCGACGCTTCGGAACAAAACAGGAAGTGGCAGACATGGCAGTATTTCTCGCATCGGATGCCGCCAGCTATGTGACTGGGAGCTTGATGTACTGTGATGGCGGAATGACTCTTTCAATGGGCGGCGCAATGTCTCCTGCGGCGTTTCAGCAATTCATGAAATCGACCTAAATGACCGCTGACGTCCAGGTCTATTTCAATGACTGCTTTGGAGAGGTCTCGATGTCTGCTAACAGCCCAATGCTGAACGCCAGATTGAAAAGTCCTATGGCCGCTGGTGGCCAACTGCGGGTGTTTGTTGCGGTGAAGTCATCGCCAGGAAGCTGACCCAGGCACGCTGATTTTAATGACGGCTATGGAGAGGGCAGATCGCAAACCTCTAGACCCTCTAAGCGTCTGATCTGGGCTTTAACCATCAACCCCCAAAATTCGCTCCTCAAGGTGGACGGCGGGGTTTGCCGGCGCAGGCCGCACTCGCGGTTGCGCCGGAGCAGGCGTGCTAACCCAAGCGTATATGCAACAAGGCTTGCAGACAAATATGTCTGCCCGCGAAGCGAGTCGGAGACCGCAAGCCCCACCGTCCACCTTGCGCGATGCGCAGGCGTTGACCCGTCGGTAAAGCCGGCGACAGGAGGGTCTTGCGAACGATTTACACTAAAGGGTTTTCCCCAAGTTCGTTTTGAATCATCGCAAGGCCCCCCATGAGTGCATTTCTGGAAGAAACCGTATTGAGCGTCCACCACTGGACCGACCGCCTGTTCAGCTTCACCACCACGCGTGACCCGGCGCTGCGCTTTTCCAACGGGCACTTCACAATGATTGGCCTGCGTCTGGAAACCGGCAAGCCCCTGCTGCGCGCCTACAGCATCGTTAGCGCCAACTACGAAGACCACTTGGAGTTTTTGAGCATCAAGGTACAGGATGGCCCGCTGACCTCCCGCCTGCAGCACATCAAGGTGGGCGACAAGATCGTCGTCGGCCGCAAGCCCACCGGCACGCTGCTGATCGACTACCTGCTGCCCGGCAAGACGCTGTACCTGCTGGGCACGGGCACCGGCCTGGCACCGTTCCTGAGCATCGTGCGCGACCCAGAGACCTATGAAAAGTTCGAAAAAGTGGTGCTGGTGCATGGTGTGCGCGAAGTGGCCGAGCTGGCCTATATGGACTACCTGACGATTGACCTGCCAGCCAATGAATTCCTGGGTGAAATGGTCACCAAGCAGTTGCACTACTTCCCCACGGTCACGCGTGAAACCTTCAAGAACCGGGGCCGTATTCCCGACCTGTTTGAAGCCGGGACCATCGAAGCCGAGTTTGGCCTGCCCAGGCTCAATCCCGAGACCGACCGCGTGATGCTGTGCGGCAGCCCGGCCATGCTGCGCGACCTCAAGCACATGCTGGAAAAGCGTGGCTTCATGGAAGGCAACACGACCAAGCAGGCCGATTTTGTGATTGAACGGGCATTTGCCGAGCAATAGACCCCGCAAACTCCCTAGCCCTTTCAGACACCAGACCCCATGACACATTACGACCTCTACGCCATCGGCAACGCGTTGGTAGATTCCGAATACGAAGTGACCGATGCGCAGTTGCAGACCATGGGCGTTGAGAAACGGCACATGACGCTGATCGACCTGGATCGGCGCGCCGCCTTGCTGGCCCACGTGCATGGCGCGCACGCGCGGCGCACAGGCGGTGGCTCGGCCGGCAACACGGTCGTGGCATTGGCCCAATTGGGCGGCAGGGCGTTTTACTCGTGTCGTGTGGCCGATGACGAGCTGGGGGCTTTCTACCGGGAAGACCTGGTGGCCAATGGCGTGGCCACCAACCTGACCCACACCAAACCGGCGCCTGGCCAGACCGGCAGCTGCATGGTGATGGTGACGCCGGATGCCGAGCGCAGCATGAGCACCTTTCTGGGCGCCACCGCCCACCTGGACCACCATGCCCTGCATCCGCACGACATTGCACGCTCCAAGGTGTACTACATGGAAGGTTACCTGGCCGCCTCGCCCACCGGGCTGGATGCGGCGCTGCAAGGGCGGGCCATGGCCCGTGAGGCCGGCGTTGCATTGGCGGCAACGCTGAGCGACATGAGCATGATCAACTTCTGCCGTGCCGGGCTGGACGCCATGGTGGGTGATGGTCTGGACTATCTGTTTTGCAACGAGGAAGAGGCGCAGGTCTGGTGTGGATCGCAGGACCTGGATGTGTTCTGCCAGAAGGTTAGCCAGGCCGCACGCACCGTGTGCCTGACCCGTGGCGCCAAAGGCTGCCTGGTGCTCGAAGGTGGACAGCGCACGGCGGTGCCCGCTGCCAGCGTCACCGCCAAGGACACCAATGGCGCCGGGGACATGTTTGCCGGAGCATTTTTGTACGCCGTCACCCACGGCCACAGCCATGCGCAGGCGGCCTGGCTGGCCAATCAGGCGGCGGGCCGGGTGGTCACACAGTATGGCAATCGCTTGAATGCTGAGGCCATGGCCGAGATCAAGACGCAGTTCGCGCAGCACATCGGCTGATGCCGGACCCGGCGACTGGCGCGTTGAAAGCCCCCACACTCCCCCACTGCGTGTGGGTCGTTGCCCCCCATGGGGGCGCAGGCTTGCTTGGGGCGGCCCGGCGCAGCGCCTAAGGGGCCAGCATCTGTTGCTGCGTCAGCAGCCTGCGCAGGCGAAGCTGCTCACGGTCGACGTGGCGCAGGTCTTCCCGCAGATTCTTTTTTTCTTCGTCGCTTTTGGACGCTTCCAGTCGTGCTTGCAGGCGGTTCGATTCCTGGGCATTGTGTTGAAGCATTTCCTGCATGCGGTGGACCTGCATGCCAAGATCCAGGTAGTGCGAGAACCCGGCGTAACCGGCTTGGCCCTGACAAACGGAAGCCTTGCCAGAGTTGCCAGCCACGCCCTCGCGCCAGCCATTGGCCGGCGTGCAGAACTGGACGATGCCGGCATCCCAACCGCGCCGGTAGGCCTGCGCGTTGGGCACGATGCCAGCCTTGCCGCAATCCTCGGTGTAGTCGGCAATGCGCTGCACATTCACGCCCGTCGTTCCATCCGTCATACCCACACGGGTCCAGTCGGCAACCTTGCATTCGGACACCGACATGGATTCGCAGCCTGCCAGGGCGAGTGCGGCCAGCAGCGGCACGGCGCAGCGGGCGGGTGTCGATATTCTGGAGCGAATGGGAGAGAACATGCGCAAATGGTACACCGACCTCTATGCAGTGACCCCCGATGGGCTGGCCGGTACATTGCTCAGCGCGGTCTGCTCGGCGGCCCAGTGCCAGGCCTGGTCGGACAGCATCAGCAGCCGGGCCGTGTCGCGGAAATGCGGCGCCAGCTCCACGGTCAGGTCCGGCGTGCGTGCTTCCAGGTGCTGCGCCATCGCCAGGTAGGGCTGCCACGGTCCGGTTCCTTCCAGTAGGGCCTGGCTGGCGGGTGCCGGCAGGTTCAGTGTGCTGACCACTTCTGCCTGGCTGATCTTCAGTAACTGGCCCAGCATGGACGCCAGGCCCAGCGTGAAAAATTGGTCGGGTGCGTTTTCGTGCTTTTCGATGGCCACCAGTTCCATCAGACGCGAGCGCCACAGGGTCAGCTCCTGCAGGGCCGACGCGGCCTTGCGGCTGCCGGCAAACTCGACCAGCAGCATGGACAGCCACCGGTACAGCTCATAGCGTCCCAGCAGCAGTACCGCCTGCTCCACGCTGGCGTGGCTGCCCAGCTGCGCATAGCTGGAGTTGTTGATGAGGCGCAGCAGCCGGTACGACAGGCCGACGTCGCCCTTGATCTCGTCAACGATGACCGCTGTATCGGCCCCCGCCACCAACTGGTTCAGCAACAAGCCTACGCGCCGTACCTCCGGCGGGACCGGGGACTGGGCTGACGCAGTTGCCGAAACGGCATCGCGGTCCAGCACACCACAGGCGTAGGTTACGCCGTTGTACAGGGCCATTTCCAGCTCCTCCACGTCGCTGATGTCGGTGACCAGAATCGGCAGGCTTTGCCACGTCGCGGGCCATGTGTGAATGGAGTCCAGCAGCGTGGACATGGCGCTGGCACCCTGGCGCAGCATCACAAAGTCCGGCAGCATGTGGCCATCAAAGTCCGGTTCCCAGCCCACCTGGACACCCTTGGCCCGTAGCACCAGGACGGCCTGCTCGATGGCTGCGGAGGATTGCGGGATCGGCACCACCGATGGCATGGATTCCAGTCCGATCAAAACGCCAGGCCCCACATTGGCCTCCGCCGCATGCACCAGCCACCAGGCCGGCATGCGCGCAAAGCCGATACGGCCAGTTTGCCCAATGCCGTAGGCCGCCGTCAGCAACGCCGCCACGCGGGCCGATCGCGCATAGGCGTCGGACTGCCGCTTCAGATGCCGTGCAACATCCTCGCCAATGCGAAACTCAAAACCCGCCACCGCGCCGCTGGACGCAATCAGGGGCCGGCGCGCGCTGATGGTGGTCAGTTCGGATGCGGCTTTGGCTTCACCGTCCGCGGACGGCAGGGGGGCACGGCGTTCTGCCGACGGTGCCGATGCCGGGTGCCCCATTGCGCGCCGGGGCGCCGGCTTTCCAAACAACCAGGGCAGCCAGCGCTGCAGAAACGATTTCACAACAACAACCTCTCAGGGGACAGTGGCGACGAAGTATCGCACCCTCCCTTGGGTACACTGCCCCGGATGAGCCGCCCTCCAAAGCCGCATCCTGCGCCAGGTTGCCTCACGTCCTTTTTCTGGAGTGGCGATGCCATCCGCAGCCGTAGCGTGAGTGAAGTCGTGTTTTCAGGTGTGGTCGACATCCCCGCGCCACCGGCCAGGCTGGTCGCCGATTGGGAACGGGACATTTCGCAGCGCCTGGTTCTGGAACCGGGTGACGTCGAGGTCCTGCCCCTGGCGCGTGCGCGAACCCGCTGGCCAGACTACAAACACTGCGTCCAGGCGGCATCCGACTGGACGCGCGCACTCGGTCTGCGGGACGTGCTGGCCTCCAGTGACGTGGCCCTGATGGCCTGCCGTGGCGCGCGGTACCACAACGACGGCGCGCAGTATGGTGGCGCCGCCTTCTGCAATCTGTTTCTGAGCGAGGACAGGGGGCTGGACGTGCACTTCCCGTCGACCGGCCACCGCATTCCATTGGTCCGGGGCACGATGCTGGTCTTCGACACCGGCCAGCCCCACGCCGTCATCGCGCGCCACAGCAACGGCTTCCGCGCGGCCGACTTCCCCGCGGAGCAGGATTGCACCCAGGTGTTCCTGACCTGGGAGCTTCCCATCGAAAATATCGATGTCGCGCAAGCCCTTCGAGTTGTCTTCGACAACCACCTTGCAAACGCAGCGCGACTGGACGAAGAGCAAATCTGGCTGAACGGCGCACCGGCCACCGTGTGCCCGCAATCAGGTCGCCTCCCGACTGTCCACCAGGCGCTGCACGATGCGCCGCGTGACCGGGGCCACCAGCAGGACCAGCGGGAAGGCCACCAACCATGCTGTCAGCCAGGCACTGATCCACAAGGCTAGAAATGGGTCCACCAGACCGGTGGCACGGAAAGTGGCAATCCCGGACACCACCAGCGACATCAGCCCCGACAGGATCAGGCCAAACAGCACGGGGGCGAAGCGGGCGGGGAGCATCAGGCAAGCTCCTCTTCCAGCACCGCCATGCGCCCCAGCACACTGGCAAAGTTCTGGCCAAAGGCCTCGGCCGTGCGCACATCTCCCGGCGCAAAGGATTGCCCCGGTGCGGAATGCCCGGCCTGCGCCATCATGCCGGTCCAGGACCCCAGGCGGTTCAGCGCCTGCTCGTAGGGCACGCCGCTTTGCTGCTCGGGCAGGAAGGGATTGCCGGCCCAGATCATGCCGTGCTGCATGGAGAACGTGAACATGGACAGCAGCGTGCTCTGCTTGTCGCCGGACGGCAGCGCCGACACGGTGAAGCCTGCAGCGAGCTTGCCCTTGAGCTGTTGCGTGCGCCAGAGTCGCCCGGTGGAATCCATGAAGGACTTGAAAGGCCCGCTGACGCCACCCAGATAGGTAGGCGAACCCCAGATGAACCCGTCGAACGCGAGTAGTTGGTCGGGGTCGCGGGAGAGGTCCTCGGCCTTGAGCAGGCTGACCTCGGTATCGGGCACGCTGCGCGCGCCGGCCAGAACATGGCGGGCAAAGTGCTCGGTGTTGCCGTGGGCACTGTGGTAAATAACTGCGATGTGTTTCATGGTGGTTGCTCCTAGGAAAAAACGGTGGATGTGACCAGGGCCGCGGCATACAGGCCGAGACCGAAGACGGTGTGGTTGGCCAGACTCTTCAGGCAGTTCAGCGCAGGTGTCTTGGTGCGCATTGAGGCAATGCCCGCGCCCATGGCGGGCTGCATGACGAACAGGGGCACGGCCACCGTGACCATGCCCAGTGCCAGCGCGGGGGCCACGGTGGGAGCCAGCAGCCACTGCGGGCCGGCCAGGTATGCCAGCAGCGTTGCGAAGCCTATGCCGGTGGCGTAGTGCACGGTCCAGCCCAGCGCCAGCTCGCCCCACACGGGCGCTGCCTTGGCCATTGCATCGTGCGCCCAGCGGCCGCGCGGCATGTGCCCCACCCAGCGCCCCAGCAGCGCGAAGTTGAGCGTGGGCACGTGCAGGGACTGGAGCAGCAGCAGCCACAGGTCCATCACAGCTGTCGCCGCGATGCCGATGGCCGCGGCACGTATAAAGCCTTCATCAATTGGTGTCATGGAGTGTCCTTTCAGTTGACGGGTTGATTCGGTCAGGGCAATATACGAATTCAAGTCAACTTGAAGTCAAGACATTTCTTTCCTATGGACATTGCAGAAGTCGCCAAGCGCTCCGGCATGCCGGCCTCGAAGCTGCGCTACTACGAGGAGAAGGGCCTGATTGCCTCGGTGGGGCGGCAAGGCCTGCGCCGCACCTTCGCGCCCGCCGTGCTGGAGCAGCTCGCCCTCATCGCATTGGGGCAGACGGCCGGCTTTTCGCTGGACGAGATTGCGCAGATGTTTTCTGCGGACGGGCGGCCAAATATCGACCGCAAGATGCTGGCGGCCAAAGCCGATCAGGTCGATGCCCTGATCAAGCGGCTGCTTGCCATGAGTAGCGGCCTGCGCCACGCGGTCAACTGCCCCGCACCCAGCCACATGGAATGCCCGTCGTTCCGCAGATTGCTACAGTTGTAATAGCGGCCTGAGCATGTTCCACGAGGGCTGGAGGCCAGTTTTCCTCAAGCCTTGCGCTGCTCCACCCGGTACGGCGGCAACCCCGCCAGCATGCGCCGGCCATAGCTTTGCAGAACCAACAAGGAGTGCTGCGCAACCGACATGGAAAGTGGCCACACGGAATGACCAACCCACCGAAACGTGCGCGCCAGACCCAGCGAGAGGTCGGTGTCATCCACTTCTGCGAATGTCGCGAATCACGCAGATCGATTCGCCGCTCCGAGGGTAGCCGCACCCAGGCCCGTTGGGCGCTGCCACCGGTTTGAAGGGACTTCTTCATGGGCAGCATTTTGCATGTGTCGCATAGTGTCTGGCGCGACTAGTGGTTCGGGCCAGTTGCTGCCAATTGTGAGTGACGGCTTCGGAGCAATGAAATCCTTTACCCACACGTGGGCAAATATCTGTCAATAGTCGCGGGCATCAAGGGATGATTGTCAGGCTCCTGCTCCCGTGAGGCTCTAGCCAGTAGTATCGAAGTAAGGCGTGGCGGCTTATTCGGATATAGGCGTTCCAACTTTTTCACCCCTTTTTCAGGTTACACAGCATGGAAACACAAACTGCACCCGAATCAGCGCTGCCAGACGCAGCGCATTCCGACCCCCTGCTTATGGGCTGGATGGTGGGCTCGCCACCGCCTACAGAGAAGCTGGTTCGCTTTTCAGATGGAAGCATGCTCAAGTTTCCGCAAAACCGATGGGCCAACAGCAACTATCGATCACTGGTTCCCACTAAAGATATATCGCGCGGTTCAGGCTCGGTAGCAGCCCTTCGCCGAGCCGACCGATCGGATTTGGATGCCGTTTCGTTTATGCCCATTGGCAGTAGCGAAAGCATGACCTGGGCCGACTCCCTTTCGGCAAACTACACCGACGGCATCGTGGTACTGCACAAAGGACAGATCGTTTACGAACGCTATATGGGTGTGCTCGACGCGGATACGCCGCATATTGCCTTTTCCGTCACGAAGTCTTTCATTGGCACGATCGCCGCCTGTCTGGTTCACGACGGGCTTCTCGATGACGCAGCAAGTGTTGCGCACTATGTTCCAGAACTTGAAAAGAGTGCCTTCGGCGACGCCACGGTTCGACAGGTTATGGACATGACAACTGCGTTGCAGTACAGCGAGGTCTACACCGACCCTAACGCTGAAATTTGGGCTCATGCCCGCGCGGGTGGATTGCTGCCCAGACCTCCTGATTACCAGGGGGCGCAAAGTTTTTATGAGTTTCTCCAGAGCGTAAAGAAACTGGGCAACCATGGCGAAAGTTTCTCTTACAAAACCATCAACACAGATACCCTAGGCTGGATTATTCGTCGCATAACAGGACTGTCGCTGGCGCAACTCTTGTCGCAAAGGATATGGAGCCGTCTCGGTGCCGAACACGATGCCTATATCACCGTTGATACTGAAGGCACAGAATTTGCCGGCGGTGGCTTGAACACCTGCCTTCGTGACCTCGCTCGTTTTGGCGAAATGATGCGCAATGATGGATGGGCCACGGGACAGCAAGTGATTCCCAAAGCCGTCATTGATGACATACGCAAAGGTGCGGATCCTCTCAAGTTTGCCCCGGCCGGCTATCACACCCTACCAGGCTGGAGCTACCGTAACATGTGGTGGATATCGCATAACAGCCATGGGGCCTATATGGCCCGTGGTATCCATGGACAGGCAATTTACGTGGATCCAATGGCGCAAATGGTCATTGCCCGCTACGCCTCCCACCATGTTGCTGGGAACCTGGGCATCGACCCGCATTCGTTGCCCGCATATCACGCCATGGCACTGCATTTAATGAAAGACAGTGGGCACTAATCGGCTACCCGCGCCAAGCGCTGATTTCGGCGGGCGCTAGGACTAGTGTGTTCGACTGCTGGCAAGTTCGGGCCATCTGCCGACATTGGTGAGTGGCTGCAAAGGAGCACCGAATCAGCTGCTGGGCAGGATGCCATTACCTGAACTTCACGCACGTCGCCAAGGGGCCCAGTGCGGTCCTAGCAAGTTGAAGTGCGGGCGACGGAAAGCCGACATCTATTCGAGCGTCTCCTTTCAGAATAAGTGCCCGAACCGGGCGCAAAAAAGGGGCTACTACCAAGGAGCCCCAACCCTTTGGAGATAACTTTCAGATACCAGCCAACGATACGAAGAGTCGCTACCGCTAGAACTTGTACGAATAGTCTATGTACAAACGATCCAGTTCCCATGATGATCGGGTCATGCCCTTGATATTGGCTGCCGCTGTGTAGTTATCAACGTTGGAACTGTAGCTGCCATAGATGTAGGTAATTCCAAGATTTTTTACCATCGGCAGGTCGTAACGGACCGTCAACTCGCGGTAGCTCTCTTCGCCGACCGCTGCATTGGTCAAATTACTGCTTTTGGCTCCGGTTCCTTTCACGTACTTGAATGCAGTAGAAAGTCCTGGGACAAGGCTCCTCCAGTTGTACCCCGCACGGAAGGACCAGGCGGTTTCGCCGTTGTTTGTCAAGTCAGGGCCAAGGGCAGACGATGTTGGAAAAGGATTCGTACCGTGGTCCTGGTTCAGCTTTCCAGTTTGCACAGCGTTGGCCGCGAAGTTGTCCTCAATCCACAAACCATCAAATTTTGATATGGCAGCGCCCAGGGTCCAGTCATTGACTTTCCAATCAACATCCAGATAGATTCCTGTCGCGTTATTGCTGCTGCGGGCAGTCCCCGTGCAGTCAAGTTCCTTCTCGGCGCCGCAAACAAAAAGCCTGCCTGCGTCACGTGAATTGAATACGCCGCCAGATAGCTTCACGGAATCCTTGTCCATTGGTATGGCGTACGAGGCAACTATCCCGTACTTGGCGAGATAGTCCTTTGCACTCAAGTACTCGGCAGTTACTGCAACAGGCCCAGTGACATAGGAAGCCCCAATGATGCCGATATAGTCAATGGCATTGGGAATGCTGCCGGTCGATTCAGTTCGAAACTTTTCAAAATCACCACTGCTGCGGGCTCGCCATTGGTCGTACACCGAGGCATAAACCTTCAGTCCTTTGGAGGGTGCCAAGGTTCCACTGACACCAGAATAGGTGTCTGGCACGGCGCGCGTCCCGCTGCTTTTGAGCAGCAAGCTGTTTTGCAGCTGGCGGCCAACATGGACCTGGGCCATATCGCCAAACTTCAATTTGACAATGGCCTGCGCAAGCGCCAGGTTGGAGTCCACCAGCTTGCCATTGTTGCCAACCTCCAGCAGGCTGGTGGTGGGGATGCCACTATCCGACAACTTGACCACGCCATACAGCGACGCATCCAATCCGATCCAACCAGCAAAGAACGGCGACTTGTAATTGGCTTGCAGGCCTTGAGCAGCCTGCTGGTAGCTGTTGGTCACGGTTGACAGTTGGTTGGCAACGCTTTTGTCGTTCCAGTACACGGTTTTTGCTACCAAACCCAATTCGTGCCCGCCTTCCAACGCCCACGTTGCTGCCGGCATCAACGCCGCTCCGGTGAGCGCAGCCAACACTCCTGCTTTTAATTGCTTATCCATAGATTCTCCTGCGTAGTTTTGTATGCAAATCGCTCGACCGTCAAATGGCGACAGCCGGTTCGGGGCAAAGTTTAGGATTCAGGAAGCGAATATGGAAATGATTAATTGGTTAACATTGTTGCGTTATGGACATGAATAGAAAATCATGAAGATCGACTTTGACGGCATTCAGGCTTTTGTTCGCATTGCTGATTTGGGGGGGTTCAACAAGGCAGCTGAGAGCTTGCACCTGACCCAAACCGCGCTGACCCGTCGTCTGCAAAAGCTGGAGGCCCACCTGGGCGTGCGTCTTTTGGACCGAACGACACGCTCAGTCGAACTCACGGCAGTGGGGCGCGAATTTCTCCCGCAGGCCAAGCGCATGGTGGCTGAAATGACGGCGGCTTTTTCCCGTCTCAAGGACGTATCCCGTCTGACCGCTGGCAACGTCACATTGGCGGCCATCCCGACCATGGCATCTCATACGCTGCCGGCGGTCATTCGAAAGTATGTGGATCGCTATCCAGGCAACCGGATTCGGGTGATAGACGGCACGGCGGTTGAGGTGCGCCAGGCGGTACTCCAGGGCGTTGCCGAGTTTGGTATCAGCATCCAGATGGAGCGTCATCCAGAGCTTATCGAAGTCCCGATTCTGAAGGAGCCGTTCGTGGTGTTCTGCTGCGAAGGGCATCCCTTCAGTGACAGAAAGTCCGTTGCCTGGACCGACCTCACCACATCCGAATTGATCATGATCGGCGGCCAGAGTGCAAACCGTGTGCTGATCGACTACCAGCTGGCCCGCAAGCGCATCAACATGGAGAGCCATTACGAGGTGCAGCACCTTTCTACGGCCATCGGACTGGTATCGGAAGGAGTGGGCGTTGCCATATTGCCGTTTTCCACCATTCAGGATGGCGCGCGTTCTGCGGTGCGACGAGTCCCGCTGGTTGCTCCGGTTATCAACCGAACGCTGGCATTGACGCAGAAGAAGGGCACAACTCTTTCACCGGCCGCCAAGGCGTTTTATGAACTCCTGACCCAGGAACTGGCGGTATCAGTCAAAGGGAAACCACGTCTTCGGTCTTAGCGCCCGACCGGCGTTCTGCACACAGGTCGTAGAGCTGCTGCGCCGCAGGGGAAAGCACCGAAGAACGCCTCCGGATCAGGCCCATCTTGCGCTTCACTACAGGGTCCACAAGGGGCACGCTGACCAAAAGGGGGTGGTCAGCGGATGGCATCGCCATCGCGGGTACCACGGCAACACCCAGGCCCGCTTCAACCAGCCCGATCATGGTGGTTCCATGTTGGGTTTCGTACATGCTCCGGGGCTGCCCGTTGACACCCGCCAGCGCCTGGTCAAGCAGTAGTCGGTTACCCGAGGACTTGCCAGCCGAGATGTAGTCGTATTGGGCTAACTCCTGCCAGCTCACCTGCGGTTTGCTGGCCAGCGGATGGTCACGCCGACATGCGGCCACAAAGCGTTCCTCTAGCAAAGGCTCAAACTCCACATCATTTTCTTGAGAACCGACAAAATTCAAACCGAAATCGGCCTCGCCACGTGCCACGGCAATCAGAACTTCGTTAGCACTGTCGTCAATGATCCTGACCCGGATTTTGGGATAGCGCTGGTGGTAGGCCGAAATCACGCCGGTTAGAAAATAATTGACGGCCGAAGGCACACAGGCCACCGTTACCTCTCCCATGCGGGTGGCCGCCACACCGCGAATGCCCAGCAACGTGGTGTCGAGTGCATCCAGTATCTGCCGAAGTTGCCGGTCAAAGTCACGACCAACGGTGGTCAGGTTTACGCGCCGAGTGGTGCGCTCCAGCAAGCGCGCGCCCAGCGCCTGCTCCAGTTTGTCGATGCGCCGACTGAAGGCTGGCTGCGAGATGTGCACTGATTCCGCAGCCTTGCGGAAGCTGCCCAACTCGGCCACCGCCCTGAAGGCCAGCAGATCATTCAGGTCAAAGTTCATAGACATTGCGTCACCCCATTGTTATTGATGCGTATTGTGGATCAATCGATCCTAAATATGCAATTCACAAACATAACGAACTCATCGATCATCCACCCCAAGCGCTGTAGCCCCTTCCAAAAATGGACGCATCGCAATCCGTTAGAACCCATTCGGAATCAACCATAACAGGAGACATGACATGAACTTTCCGTGCACCCGCCGCTTCGCGGCCACCTTTTTTCCGGCAATCGCCGCGTTGGCGACGGCCGCAGTCGTCTGCTTGCCTGCAACCGCCTTGGCGCAAGCGCCCATCGTGATCAAGTTCTCGCACGTCGCGGCGGTCGATACGCCCAAGGGCCAGGCCGCCGAATACTTCAAGAAGCTCGTTGAAGAGCGCACCAAGGGACAGGTAAAGGTTGAAGTCTTTGCCAACAGCACGCTGTTCAAGGACAAGGAGGAACTGGAGGCGCTGCAGATCGGATCGGTCCACATGCTGGCCCCGGTACCAGGCAAGTTTGGCCCGTTGGGAGTCAAGGAATTTGAAGTGTTTGACCTGCCCTATGTCTTTAAGGACATCGATGCCGTGCACCGTTTCGCGCGAGGCCCTGGTGGCGCGAGTCTGCTGAAGAAGCTCGAGTCGCGCGGCGTAGTGGGCCTGTCTTACTGGGACAACGGCTTTCGGGTGATGAGCGCCAACAAGCCCATCCATACACCCGCCGACATGCGCGGATTGAAGATCCGGATCAACTCGTCCAAGGTCAACGCCGCAATCGTGAAGTCAGTCGGTGGACTGCCACAGAGTCTGGCGTTCTCCGAGGTCTACCAGGCGCTGCAAACCGGTGTGGTCGACGGCACCGAAGGCCCCTTGTCCAACCTCTACACCCAGAAGCAATACGAAGTGCAAAAGCACGTGACCTTGACGTACCACACCATCAGCAACTATGTTGTTGTGGCCAACAAGAAGTTCTGGGATGGCTTACCGGCCGACATCCGCTCCATACTTGAAGTGGCAATCAAGGACGCGACTATCTATAACGACAGCGTGGCTGAAAAGGACGAAGCGTGGGCACTATCTGCGATCAAGAAATCTGGAAAGTCCACCGTCTATGCGCCCACGGAGGCTGAGAAGGACGCTTGGATCAAAGCCATGGCGCCGGTGTATGCAGAAATGGCGGACCGGGTCGGCGGCAAGGCGTTCATCGACTCGGTGCGCGCTTCTTCGTCGAACTAGTTTCTCCCCTCCCATCCTTTCGTAGCCGACGCATCTGTCCCAAGCCAGGGCAGCGCAAGGCACCAACACGCTTTGTTTTTCTGGGGACACTCCATGAAACTTCTCGATCGACTGGAGGAGGTGCTTATCGCCTTCCTCATGTCTGCCGCAACCTTAGTCATATTTGCCGCAGTTGTGCACCGCTTTCTGGCCTCGTGGAACGTGCCGGTTGTTCAGGACTTGGCGATGCAAGTCAACATGTCGTGGGCGCAAGAGGTGTGCATCATCATGTTTGTGTGGATGGCCAAGTTCGGCGCGGCCTATGGCGTGCGCACCGGTATCCATGTAGGCGTGGACGTGGTGATCAACCGCCTCGGTGACCAGAAGCGCCGCCGTTTTGTCCTCTTTGGGCTGCTTTCTGGCGCGATGTTTACCGCCATTGTTGCGGTATTGGGCGTGAGCTTTGTGTGGGAAAACGGCGCGCACTACGCCTTCATGAATGCGATAGGGCGAGCACCCGACACGCTGTTCCCCGGACCCACCACCCCTGATCTGGAGTGGCAAACCTGGATTGTTTACTCGGCCATCCCCCTGGGTACCTCACTGATGTGCTTTCGGTTCCTGCAAGTGGCCTGGACTTTTGCCAAAACCGGCGAACTACCGCACCACGACCACGGCCATGTAGACGGCCTGGACGAACCCGATGTCGAAGACGAATTCCATCCGCATGACCTGCACACCCCACACCACGGCAACGCCAAAGGGAGCCGCTAATCATGAGCACCGCTGTCATCCTGTTTCTGCTGGTCGCGCTGATGCTGACCGGCATGCCGATCTCTATTTCATTGGGCCTGACCGTCCTGTCGTTTCTGTACCTGTTTACCCAGGTGCCAATTGAATCCGTTGCGCTCAAGCTGTTCACTGGCATCGAAAAGTTCGAGATCATGGCGATCCCCTTCTTTATCCTGGCGGGCAATTTCCTGACCCATGGTGGCGTAGCGCGGCGCATGATCAACTTTGCCACCTCCATGGTAGGCCACTTCTATGGCGGCCTGGGGCTCTCTGGCGTTGTGGCCTGCGCCCTGTTTGCGGCCATTTCCGGCTCATCCCCCGCAACGGTGGTGGCCATCGGCTCGATCCTGTTGCCGGCCATGGTCAAGGCGGGTTACCCCATGAAATTTGGCGCCGGTGTAGTGACCACAGCCGGTGGCCTGGGCATCCTGATTCCACCCAGCATTGCCATGATCATCTACGCCGTGGCCACCAACTCGTCGATTGGTGCGCTGTTCATGGCAGGTGTGATTCCTGGTCTGCTGCTGGCCGTGTTGCTGGGTGTAACCACTTGGTATGTGGCACGCAAGAATGACTACCCCCGTCAACGCAAGGCCAGTTGGGCCGAGCGGTGGAAAGCCCTGCGCGAAGCCATCTGGGGCGTGCTGTTGGTCTTCATTGTGATGGGCGGCATCTACTCCGGTGTCTTCACACCGACGGAAGCTGCGGCGGTGGCGGCGGTGTATGCCTTTGTGATCGCGATCTTTGTCTACAAAGACATGCAGCTCAAGGACGTGCCCAAGGTCCTGGTCTCGTCGGCCAACATGAGTGCCATGCTGCTCTATATCATTACCAACGCAGCGCTGTTCTCGTTCCTGATGTCCTACCAGCATGTGCCCGAGGAAATGGCAGGCTGGATGCTGTCCCAGGGCCTGGGACAAGTCGGCTTCCTGTTGATGGCCAACATCCTGCTGCTGGCGGCGGGCAACTTCATGGAGCCCTCTTCCATCATCTTGATCTTGGCGCCCATCCTGTTTCCCATTGCCATCAAGCTGGGCATCGACCCCATCCACTTCGGCATCATCATGACAGTGAACATGGAGATCGGCATGTGCCACCCACCGGTGGGGCTGAACTTGTACGTGGCCTCTGGCATTACCAAGATGGGCATCACCGAGCTGACCGTTGCCGTATGGCCCTGGCTGCTGACGATGCTGGGCTTTCTGGTGCTGGTGACCTACTGGGCACCGCTGTCCATCTGGTTGCCAAGAACACTGGGGATGATGTGATCAATCGTGCTCTAGCCCGCATGGAATAAGCGCAAGCCGCTCACTTTTTTGAATAGGACACAGACCCATGAACCTCACCGACTGGATTGGCCGAAGCGAGCGCGTGTGCGACACGGCCACCCCTACCCCCTACGCCGCGCTGTCCGCCACCTTTGACCGCGAAGCCACGCGTCCTGAAGTGGGTACACCGTTGCCACCGCTGTGGCACTGGCTTTATTTTCTGCCGCTCTACCGCCAATCCGAGATCGGTGCCGACGGCCACGCCAAACGCGGCGGCTTCCTGCCCCCGGTGCCGCTGCCCCGGCGCATGTGGGCGGGTAGCCAGTTCACGTTCCACCAGCCGTTGCGCATCGGCGATGCGCTGGAGCGCACGTCCACCATTGCCGACGTATCCGAGAAATCCGGCCGCACCGGCAGGCTGGTGTTTGTCAAAGTGCGCCACGAAATTCGCCGCGCGGGCGAGGCCGACATTGCGCTCACCGAGTTCCACGACATCGTCTACCGCGAAGCCGCCCGTCCCGACGACGTGGCACCGCCGCCCAAAGCAGCACCTGCCACTTCCACCTGGGAAAAACGCTGGGTACCCGACGACGTGCTGCTGTTTCGCTACTCGGCGCTGACCTTCAACGGCCACCGCATCCACTACGACCGCAAATACGTGACCGAGGTCGAAGGCTACCCAGGCCTGATCGTGCACGGCCCGATGGTGGCCACGCTGCTGCTGGACCTGCTGCGCCACCAGATGCCTGACGCACAGGTGCTCAGCTACGAATTTCGTGCAGTGCGCCCGGTGTTTGACATCAACCCCTTCTTTGTCTGCGGTGAACCATCGGCTGACGGCAAAACCATTCATCTGTGGGCCAAAGACCATGAAGGTTGGCTGACCATGGATGCCACCGCGGTCATCGCCTAAGGAGTCAGCATGCAACCTCTCAAAGGCATCACCGTTGTCACCCTGGAGCACGCCATTGCGGCCCCGTTTGCCACCCGCCAGTTGGCCGACCTGGGTGCACGGGTCATCAAGATCGAGCGCCCTGGCGTGGGCGACTTTGCCCGCGGCTACGACAACCGGGTGCGCGGCATTGCCTCGCACTTTGTGTGGACCAACCGCAGTAAGGAAAGCCTGACGCTCGACGTCAAGCACCCCGAAGCGCAAAAGATCCTCAAGCGCATCATCGAGGAAGAGGCCGATGTGGTGGTGCAAAACCTGGCCCCTGGTGCCGCCGCCCGCCTGGGCCTGTCGTATGAAGCCCTGAGCACCGCCAAGCCCGGCATCATCGTTTGCGACATCTCGGGTTACGGCGATAACGGCCCTTACCGCGACAAAAAAGCCTACGACCTGCTAATCCAGAGCGAAGCCGGTTTCGTGTCCGTCACTGGCACCGAAGACACACCGTCCAAGGCCGGGCCGTCGATTGCCGACATTGCCGCAGGCATGTACGCCTACACCAACATCCTGGCCGCACTGATGCACCGCCAGCAAACCGGTGAAGGCCAGCACATCGACATCTCCATGCTCGAAGCCCTGACCGAGTGGATGGGCTACCCGCTGTACTACAGCCTGGACGGTGCACCACCGCCCAAACGCACCGGTGCCAGCCACGCCACCATTTATCCCTATGGCCCGTTCCCCGCGGGTGATGGCAAAACCGTGATGCTGGGCCTGCAGAACGAACGCGAGTGGAAAGCGTTTTGTGAACAGGTGCTGCAACAGCCTGAACTGGCCACGGACGAGAGGTTTTCCAGCAACCCCAAGCGCGTGGCACTGCGCACGACGTTGTATGAATTGATCGTGCAAGCTTTCTCCAGCTTGACGGCAGCGCAGGTGGTGCAGCGCCTGGAAGCGGCGCAAATCGCCAATGCCCAGGTCAACACCATGGCCGAGGTCTGGGCGCACCCGCAACTTCAAGCGCGAAAGCGCTGGACCTCGGTGGACACCTCGGTAGGCAACGTGCCCGCCCTGTTGCCACCCGGCTCCTGGAGCAAGGGCGCGCCACGCATGGATGCGGTGCCGGCCCTGGGTCAACACACCGACTCCATCCTGGCCGCTCTGGGCTACGGCGGCGAGCAGCTTGCGGAACTGCGTGCCGAAGGGGCCGTGTGAAACCCATGTTCGCAATGCAGCCCCTCACCTACCTGTTTGTGCCGGGCAACCGGCCCGAGCGCTTTGCCAAGGCCATGGCCAGCGGCGCGGACCGCGTCATCCTGGACCTGGAAGATGCGGTGGCACCGGCCGACAAGGCACAAGCGCGTGCAGCCATTGCCAGTTGGGTCGCCACGTTGGCTGAATCGGAACGTGCACGCTTGCTGGTGCGCATCAACGATGCCGCCAGTCCCTGGCATGCTGATGATGTTTTATGGCTCCAGCCCTCGTCGATAGAGAACATAATGCTATCAAAATGCGAGCACACTGCGCAGATCGCCAACGTGTTTGCACACCTGCCAGCGGGCGCCACGGTGGTGCCCCTGATCGAAACCGCACGCGGCGTGCTGGCTGCCGTGGCGATTGCCCAGGCGGCCAACGTGTCGCGCCTGGCTTTTGGTTCGCTGGATTACCTGCTCGATCTGGACTTGCCCGGCCCGGGCTTCGCATTGGACAGCGCCGCAACGGCCGTGGCCCTGGCATCCCGCGCGGCGGGTCTGCCCGCACCCATCGCCGGAGTCACGCCCGAGCTGGACGCCGACCAGGTGCGCACTGATCTGTCCCACGCCCGCGCACTGGGTTTTGGCGCCAAGATGTGCATCCACCCGGCACAGGTGGCCGTGGTGCGCGAGGCCTTCCAGCCCGACGCGCACAGCCTGGCCTGGGCGCAGCGAGTTGTGCAGCAATGGCAGGCAGGCCATGGCGCGGGCGCCATCCAGGTCGATGGAAAGATGGTTGACAAACCGGTGCTGCTGCGCGCCGAACGCATTCTGGCCCTCTCTGGCCAAACTCTTTAACTCTTACTGACAAGGTAATTCCCATGGCATCCACGATCATTGACTCCCGGATTTTTGGCGACATGTTCAGCGACGCGCGCATGCGTGACGTCTGGTCGGACGAAAACCGCACCGCCAAATACCTGGATATCGAACGCGCACTGGCCAAAGTGCAGGGCGAGCTGGGCATCATCCCCCAAGAGGCGGCCGACGAAATCGTCAAGCATTGCGAGCTGTCCATGATCGATTGGGACAAGCTCAAGGCCAAGACCGAGCAGATTGGTTACCCGATCATCGCCGTGGTGAACCAGATCAACGCCAATTGCCGCGATGGCCTGGGTGAGTATTGCCACTGGGGGGCCACCACCCAGGACATCACCGACACCGCCGCCGTGCTGCAAATGCGCGAAGGCCTGGCCCTGGTGGAGCAGGACCTGGCCGACATTTCAGACGCGCTGGCCACGCTGGCCCAGAAGTACCGCGACACGCCCATCATCGGTCGCAGTAATTTGCAGCAGGCCACCCCCATCACCTTTGGCTACAAGATGGCCAGCATTCTGGCGGGCATTGAGCGCCACCGTGAGCGCCTGAGCCAGCTCAAACCGCGTGTGCTGATGGGCGAGTTTGGCGGCGCATCCGGCACGCTGTCGTCGCTGGAAAAAGGTGCCATGGAAACCCAGGCGGGCCTGATGAAGGAGCTGGGTCTGGCGCAGCCACTGATCTCCTGGCACACGGTGCGCGACACCATTGCCGAGGTCGGTGCCTTCCTCGGGCTGGTCGGTGGCTCGCTGGGCAAGATTGCCATGGACGTGAAGTTGCTGATGCAGACCGAAGTGGGCGAGGTGTTCGAGCCCTATGCCCCCGGCCGTGGTTCGTCGTCCACCATGCCGCAAAAGCGCAACCCCATCTCCTGCCTCTACATCCACGCCAACGTGTCGGTGGCACGCCAGCATGCTGCCGCTTTGATGGATGCCATGGTGGCCGACCACGAGCGCTCCACCGGGCCGTGGGAAATTGAATGGGTGTCGTTGCCAGAAATTTTTTGCTTGATGTCGGGCGCGTTGAAGCAAACCAAGTTTGTGCTGCAGGGTCTGGAAGTGGATGCCGTGCGCATGCGCGCCAACATGGACATCACCAATGGATTGGTCATGTCCGAGGCGGTGATGATGGGCCTTGGCCCCTACATTGGTAGGGAATATGCACACGACCTGGTGTACGACCTGTGCCGCCAGGCCTTGAAAGAGAACCGCCCGCTGATAGCTATTCTGGAAGCGCACCCCGAGATCAACAAGCATGTGACACGCGCCCAGCTCGAAGCCATGTGCGACCCCATCAACCACCTGGGCCAAGCCGGTGTGATGGTGGACCGCGTGCTGGCGGCACGCAAGGGGAGGTGATCCGTCCATGACCTCAACTAGCAAACATTCATCCGACAGGGACGTTGATGTCCTGGTGATCGGCGGTGGCAACGCCGCCCTGTGCGCCGCGCTGATGGCGCGTGAAGCCGGTGCCAGCGTGCTGCTGCTCGAAGCCGCCCCGCGGGAATGGCGCGGCGGCAACTCGGCCCACACGCGCAACCTGCGCTGCATGCACGATGCACCGCAGGACGTGCTGGTCGATGCCTATACCGAAGAAGAGTATTGGCAAGACCTGCTCAAAGTCACTGGTGGTCTGACCAACGAGAAGCTGGCCCGGCGCGTGATTCGCGACTCCAGCACCTGTCGCCCCTGGATGCGCAGCCACGGCGTGCACTTTCAACCCTCGCTCTCAGGCGCATTGCACACGGCCCGTACCAATGCCTTCTTCATGGGCGGCGGCAAGGCGCTGGTCAATGCCTACTTCCGCAGCGCGGAGAAGCTGGGCGTGCAGGTGCGCTACAACGCGCCGGTCAACCGGCTGGAAATGGAGAGCGGCCACTTTGTCGCGGCCCATGTCGAGACAAAGCACGCCGACGGCCGGGTGAGTTCCGAGCGCATCACGGCGCGTGCCTGTGTGTTGGCCTCCGGTGGGTTTGAGTCCAACCGCGACTGGTTGCGCGAAGCCTGGGGGGTGATTGAGCGGGGCGAAACCCCGTCGGACAACTTTCTGATTCGCGGCACCCAATTCAACCAGGGCGTGCTGCTGCGCCACATGCTCAATGACCACGGTGCCGATGTGATTGGCGACCCCACACAGGCCCACATGGTGGCCATCGACGCCCGTGCACCGCTGTACGACGGCGGCATCTGCACCCGCATTGACTGCGTGTCGCTGGGCGTGGTGGTCAACCGCGAAGCCCAGCGCTTTTACGATGAGGGCGAAGACTTCTGGCCCAAGCGCTATGCCATCTGGGGCCGCCTTGTGGCCCAGCAGCCAGGGCAAATTGCCTACTCCATCATTGACGCCAAAGCCATTGGCCGCTTCATGCCACCGGTCTTCCCGGGGGTCAAAGCCGACACCCTGACAGAGTTGGCCGACCTACTGGGCCTGGACCGCACCGCTTTCATGCAAACGCTCAACGATTACAACAACGCCTGCCAAGTCGGCACGTTTGACCACACCGCGCTGGACGACTGCCACACCGAAGGCGTCTCGCCGGTCAAAACCCATTGGGCTCGCCCCATCGACACTGCACCGTTCTACGCCTACGCGCTGCGGCCCGGTGTCACCTTCACCTATCTGGGTCTCAAGACCGACGAGACGGCGGCCGTGCGTTTCGGCGATGTGCCCAGCGACAACCTGTTCGTGGCCGGCGAGATGATGGCCGGCAACGTGCTGGGCAAGGGCTACACCGCCGGTGTCGGCATGTCCATTGGTACGGCTTTTGGCCGCATAGCCGGCGTACAGTCTGCGCAAGCAGCTATCAAATCAGGAGCAAGTCATGTCCACGCTTGAGAGCCTGATTAAGGACGCCCGACAACTCGCTGCAGGCAACACCGTGGCATCACCCGCTGTAGCCGAGGTGGCGCGGCAAATGCAAATTTGCAATGCCTGCCGGTACTGCGAAGGCTTTTGCGCGGTGTTTCCGGCCATGACCCGGCGCCTGGAATTCACACCTGCCGACATCCACTACATGGCCAATCTGTGCCACAACTGCGGTGCCTGCCTGCACGCCTGCCAGTACGCGCCACCGCATGAGTTTGCTGTCAATGTGCCGCAGGCGATGGCGCAGGTGCGGGGGGAGACCTACGTGGAGTACGCCTGGCCCAAGGCAATGGGCACGCTCTACCAGCGCAACGGCCTGACCGTGGCGCTGGCTCTGGCGGGCGCCCTGGCACTGTTTCTGATGATGACCCTGGTGGCCAATGGCACGCTGTGGGGTGGGGCGCAAGGGGGGGATTTTTACCGCCTGTTTCCGCACAACACCCTGGTTCTGATGTTCGCGCCCATCTTCCTCTGGTCGGCATTGGCGCTAGGCATTGGCGTGACGCGCTTTTTGCGCGACGTGTCGCCTGCGACATCCGGACAGGCAGTTGCTGGAGCGGATGCCGCGCAGGCCACACGCGACGTGCTCACGCTCAAGTACCTCGATGGCGGACACGGTGATGGCTGTCACAACGAAGACGACGCCTACACCCTGTCACGCCGCCGCGCCCACCACCTGACCTTCTATGGTTTCATGCTGTGCTTTGCTGCCACCAGCGTGGCGACTATCTACCACTACGCCTTCGGCTGGCATGCGCCCTATGACCTGCCCAGCCTTCCCAAGCTCCTGGGCGTGGCGGGTGGCATCAGCCTGTTGCTGGGCAGCGCCGGTTTGCTCAAACTCAAACTTACGCGCCATCCCCTGCACGGCGATGCGGCCCAAAAGTCGATGGACTACGGCTTCATTGCGCTGTTGTTCCTGGCAAGCGCCACCGGCCTGTTGCTGTGGCTGGCACGTGGGACGCCCGCTTTGCCGGTGTTGCTGGCTTTGCACTTGGGTGTGATCATGGCATTGTTTGTCACCCTCGCGTATGGCAAGTTTGCCCACGGCATCTACCGCACCGCTGCTCTGCTGCGTTACTCCGTGGAGAAGCGGCAACCGAGCTCCCTGGCTTTGGGTGACGAGTGACATGACGCTTTCCATTCCTTGCGTATTGATGCGCGCCGGCACCTCGCGCGGACCTTTCTTTTTACGCGACTGGTTGCCCGAGGGGGATGAAGCGCGCAACCAGGCCCTGATTGGCGCCATTGGTGCATCCGACCCGCTGCAGCTTGATGGGCTGGGCGGGGGCAGCACGCTCAATAGCAAAGTGGCCATCGTGTCGCGCTCCACCCAGCCCGATTGCGATTTGGACTATCTCTTTGCGCAAGTGGGTGTGGGCCATCAGTCAGTGGATACGCGCCCCAACTGCGGCAACATGCTGTCCGGTGTGGCCCCGTTTGCCATCGACCAGGGTTTGATCCCGGCACAGGACGGAACCACCACGGTGCGCGTCTTTAACGTCAACACCAACTCGCGCATTGAGGTCACGGTGTGCACCCCTGGCGGCAAGGTCACGTATGAGGGCGATGCCCGCATCGACGGCGTGGCCGGCACGGCAGCGCCGGTGCTGCTGAATTTTCTGGATGCCTGGGGCTCGGTTACCGGGCAGTTGTTTCCCACCGGGCAACGCGTTGACGTGATTGACGGCCTGGAGATGACCTGCATCGACGCGGCCATGCCTCTGATGGTGCTGCGTGCCGCCGATCTGGGCTTGAGCGGGCGCGAGCGTCCGGCTGAGCTGGATGCCAATACGGCTCTATTGGCGCGCATTGAATCATTGCGCCTGCAGGCGGGGCGACGCATGGGTTTGGGGGATGTTTCCAACAGCGTGGTGCCCAAGCCCGTGCTGGTGAGTGCGGGCGACACGCCCAACAGCATCACCTCACGCTATTTCACGCCGCACAAGTGCCACGCCTCGCACGCGGTCACGGGTGCCATTGGGGTGGCCACGGCGTTTGCCTTGCCCGGCACGGTGGCCAGCGGCCAACGCATGGCGGCGGGTCGACACCCGCTGGTGGTGCTGCACCCGGCGGGACAGATTGACGTCGAGGTCACGCTACAGGGGGAAGGTGAGCAGGCGACCGTACAAAGCGCGGCACTGGTGCGCACCGTGCGCAAGATCATGCAGGGCTTGTTGCACCTGCCGGGCTATGTTTTCCCGCCTTCACCAGTCAGCGCAGCTGCCTCGGGAAATCAACCAGGGCAGGCCCACCGTCACTTCCCGCAGAGGGAAGTACACATCATCGTGCCCACCAGTTCGGGCGGCGGCAATGACACCATGGCCCGCACTTTGATGCGCAAGCTAGGCCCCTCGTTGGGTCAGTCCGTGGTGGTGGACAACCGGGCAGGCGCCAATGGCACCATTGCCTGCGAATATGTGGCCGCAGCAGAGGCGGATGGCCACACGCTGCTGTTCGGTTACATCGCCACCCATGGCATCAACCCCGCCCTGCAAAAGCTGCGCTACGACCCGGTGGCAGACTTCGCACCCATCGGATTAATGGGACATTCGCCTACGTTGCTGGTGGTCCCCTCCGAGTTGGCTGTGCAATCGGTAGAAGATCTGGTGCGCATGCTGCGGCAGTCACCCGCACGGCTAAGCTATGCGTCGGCCGGTGACGGAACGATCCCCCACGTCGCTGCTGAATTGTTCAAACTGCAGACCGGAACCCGGATGCAGCGCGTGGACTATGCAGGAGGTGCGCCTGCCATCGCAGACCTTGCCAACGGACTGGTGCAGGTGATGTTTCCCAGCCTTTACACCGCTCAGCCCTATCTGCGCAGCGGCAAAGTCAAGGCCTTGGCCATTGCAGGCGCCGACCGTATCGGTGCGTTTCCTGAGCTGCCGACCTTGCTGGAAGCCGGGGTGCCAGGGGTTGAGCTGACCCAGTGGTACGCGTTGTTTGCGCCAGCCAAGACACCCACGTCCGTGGTTCGCCAGCTCAACGCCATGCTCAATCAGGTCTTGCAAGAACCAGACACAGTGGCGCGCATGGAAGCAGATGGTGCCCGTGTGCAAACGTCTTCGCCAGGCGAACTGCACGATTTGCTGATGGCCGAGGGTGAGAAGTGGCAGGGTGTGGTGCTTCAGGCGGGGTTAAGACCAGAATTGGCTATCGATCTCTGAATACGATATTCAGTTGGATGCTCTGAATTTTTGTGACGCTCATCTTTGGACGCTTGGGACTAGCCATTCCCGGTCGTCAGCAGGTGGCCAATACGCGAAGTCCACTTTGCAGATTGATGTTCCCTGAACCGGGCATTCGTCACCCAGATTCCAAAGCCCTTGACTGACAGCTGTCAGGCGATCAGATGATCGGTCTCTAGGTCAACAATGGGTCGGGAACCGACGCCAAACCAGTGTCCGCGGATTGCGATGGTCACTTGTCCGTGGCACACCGACGGCACCATCACTCGCGCAGTGATGCGCTGGTAAACCGCGTGCCGCTTGCTACAGTTGTAATAGCGGCATGCGCTTATTCCACGAGGGCTAGAGGCTAATTTGCCTCATAGCTCTCCAGCGAAAACCTCAAAAGGAACTGGCCTTGCGTTGCTCCACCCGGTACGGCGGCAGCCCCGCCAGCATCCGCTTGCCATAGCTCTGCAGTACCAGGCGCTTGTCGTAGCAGATGACCGCGGCGTGGTCGTCCTCGGTGCGGATGGCACGTCCTGTCCATTGCAGCAGCTTGATGCCGGTGGCCGGAATCACCAGCTCGTTGAACGGGTCGCGCCCCACGCTGCGCAGCCACTCGGCGCGGGCCTCGTCCACCGGTTCAGACGGTGGCGCAAAGGGCAGCTTGGTGATGAACACGGTTTCGCACAGCGGGCCCGGCAGGTCCAGCCCCTCGCCAAACGACTGCATGCCAAAGATCACCGATGGAAACCCCGACTCCACGCGCGCCATGTGGCTGCCCAGCAGGCGCGCGCGCGATTGCGTGCCCTGCACCAGCACGACTTCCATCAGCGCGGCCGGCAAGGCCTCGGTGGCCACCCGCATTTGCGCGCGCGACGTGAACAGCACTAGGGCGCCGCGCTCCACATGGGCCAGGTCCTTCATCAGCTCGGCGACCATCTCGCGGGTGTAGGCGTCGGCCTGCTTGGGGTCAGCCTGGGTATGCACCACGGTGAGCACGCCCTGTCTGGCGTAGTCAAACGGGCTCGCTACTTCCAGCGCTTGCACGTTGGGGTTGTTGATCAGCCCGGCTTCATGCAGAAAGTAGTCAAAGCTGCCGCAGCTGGTCAGCGATGCCGATGTCACCACGGCGCCGCGGACCTGGCTCCACAGGAACTGGCGCAGCAGGTCGCCGGGCACGATGGGGCAGGCGTGGGCGGTCATGGTCAGGTAGCCGTGCTCGCTCTCGGCCTGCAACCATTTGGCCAGCGGCTGCGGGCCGTGCTCCAGCAGCAGGCTGGCGGTGGACACCACACTGCCCAGGCGCGGCGCCAGCGCGCCCAGCTTGGCATAGAGCTGGGCGCACAGCGTGGCCTGGCTGGGGTCTTCCTTGGCCACGGCTTTTACCTCCAGGCCCAGGGCTTCCAGTGCCTTGGACAGGCCCGCTGCCTGCGCGTGGATTTGCGTGACCGGCTCGGTCAGCGCCTCAGGCAGCACGCCGTGGGCAAAGCGCAGCGTGCCGTCCTGGCCTTCGCCCTGGGCGTTCTGGCCGGTCTGCTCCCATACCAGCTCCATGGCCATGCGTGCCAGCTGCGTCAGCGCTCCCTTGAGCTGGCTGGTGACGGTGGCCACGTCCTCGCCCGCGTGCAGGTGCAGGGCGCTGCTAACTTCGCCCACGATCTTGGGCAGCTTGTCCAGCCAGCGCAGATTACTCAGGTCCATGCTGCTGGAGAACTGGTCCAGTGCAACCGCGGGCAGGTGGTGGCCCTCGTCAAAAATCACCAGGCAGCTGTCCATGTCGGGCAGGGTCTTCATGCCCAGGGATGCCAGCACCAGGTCATGGTTGGCGACGATGACATTCGCCTCCGCCAGTCGCGTGCGGGCCTCGTAGTAGCTGCAGTCGCGAAAGCGCGGGCAATGGCGCACGGTGCAGGTGTGGCGCTCGGCGGCCACGCCGGACCAGTCGCGCGGGTACGGTGCCTCTGCCAGCGTGTCACGGTCCCCGTCCCATTGGCTGGTGGCCAGCAGGGTGGCCATGGATTCATACAGGTGGATCCGGCGCTCTTCGGCCTCTTCCTGCGACAACACCGAGCCAAACTTGGCCGGCTTGGGCGCGTCGTCGTCGGCATCAAACAGGTCTTCGGGCGCGCCACCGTTGCCCACCAGCCGCTCCAGCTTGAGCTTGCACACATAGCGCCCGCGCCCCTTGGCCAGCGCAAACACAAAGGGCTTGTCCATGGTCAAGGCCAGCGCGGGCAGGTCCTTGGTCATCAGCTGCTCCTGCAGCGCCACGGTGGCGGTGGAGATCAGCACCCGGGTCTTGCGTTCCAGCGCCAGGGCGATGGCTGTCGACGCGTAGGCGGCCGATTTACCCACGCCGGTGCCGGCCTGGATGACGGCAATGGCCTTGGTGGGCGTGGGGTGCTCGCCCACGTCGGCCCGGGCCAGCGTGGCGGCCACGCAGGCGGCCATCTCGTGCTGGCCGGGGCGGGGCCGGAAGCCGGGCGTGGCACCGACCACTTTTTCAAACGCCGCAAGCGACAGGTCCGCCAAATATTCTGGGCTCAAAGAAAACCGTTCAGGGAGGGTAGGGGGAGGGGCAATGTCCCAAAGGAGACTGCGGAGCCTGAAATATACCGTTTACAGCAGGTTTTTCGCCTCGGGGGACCTTTTTTCTAGGGGCTTTTCCCCGTGTCGGGCGCGTTTGGTTGGGGTATTCTCATCCATTCTTTTCAAGGAGAGCTCCGTTGGCCAAACCCAAACTGATTCTGGACTATGTTTATGACCACGAGGCCAAACTGGCTGACAGGGTTTATCTGACGCAACCCATTGGTGGTGGCAAGGTCATCGATTACACGTGGCGCCAGACGCTGGAACAGTCCCGCAGCATGGCGGCGCACCTCAAGGCACAGGGCCTGGAGCCCGGCGCGCGCGTTGCCATTCTGTCCAAGAATTGCGCTCACTTCTTCATGGCCGAACTGGCGATCTGGATGGCCGGTTGCACGACCGTGGCGATCTTCCCCACCGAGACGGCGGAAACCATTGGCTATGTTCTGGAGCACAGCGGTGCCAGCTTGCTGTTCGTGGGCAAGCTCGACACCTGGGCGGCACAAAAGCCCGGCGTCCCCACGACCCTGCCAACCATTTCTTTCCCCTTGGCTCCCAAAAACAACTTTGAGCAGTGGGACGCCATTGTGGCCCGCACCAAACCGTTGACAGGACGCATTGCGCGCGAAGGCAAGGACATTGCCATTCTGCTGTACACCTCCGGCTCCACGGGCACACCCAAAGGCGTGATGCACAGCTTTGAGCGCATCACCAAGGTCAGCGAAAACATCTCCAAGGACATCAAGTCCCGCATCGGCGACATCGACGACAACCGCATCCTGTCCTACCTGCCCTTGGCCCACGTGTTTGAGCGTGCCTGGGTGGAGTGCGCGTCCATGGTCGACGGCAAGACCCACGTCTACTTTGCCGAAAGCCTGGACACCTTTGTCGCGGATTTGAACCGTGCGCGGCCGACGACCTTTATTTCCGTGCCGCGGCTGTGGCTGAAATTCCAGCAGGGCGTGTTTGCCAAGATGCCTCCCAAGAAGCTCAACCGTTTGTTGAGCATTCCAATCCTGAGCGGCATCGTTAAACGCAAGGTGCTGAAGAATCTGGGCCTGGACCAGGCCTTGCTGGCCGGCAGCGGCTCGGCGCCCATTCCGGCCGATCTCATCAACTGGTATCGCCGCTTGGGCCTCAACATGATTGAGGGCTATGCGATGTCGGAAGACTTCGCCTATTCGCACAACTCCACGCCCGAGATCAACCTGCCCGGTTGTGTCGGCGTGCCCCTGCCCGGGGTTGAAGTGCGCATTAGCGAGGAAGGGGAAATTCTCATCAAGTCACCAGGCCAACTGGTGGGCTACTACAAGCGTCCGGACCTGGACGCCGAGGTGTTTACCGTGGACGGCTTCTTCCGCACCGGCGACCGGGGCGAGCGCCGCGCCGATGGCCTGTTGAAGATCACCGGCCGTGTCAAGGAGTTGTTCAAAACTTCCAAGGGCGAGTACGTGGCGCCCGCGCCGATCGAGAACAGCCTCAATGCCCATCCGCTGATCGAGATGAGCATGGTCTCCGGCCTGGGACAGCCTGCGGCCTACGCCATGGTGGTGCTGGCCGAGGATGTGCGGCCCAAGCAGAAGGACCCGGCTTTCCGCAAGGACGTCGAGGCCCAGCTCACGCAGTTGCTCAGCGATGTCAACGCGCATCTGGTCAACCACGAGAAGCTGCAGATGATTGTCATTGCCAAGGAGCCGTGGACGATTGAGAACGGCTTCCTGACACCCACCATGAAGATCCGCCGCGCGCGCATTGAAGACAACGTCAGTGTCAAGGTGGAGGAGTGGTACAGCGGCAAGGGCAAGGTTCTCTGGGCTTAAGCGCCCAGTTTGAAGACCGCCACCACCTGCACCAGGTCCTGGGCCTGGTTCTTGAGGCCGCTGGCTGCGGCGGCCATTTGCTCGACCAGGGCCGCGTTTTGCTGCGTGGCCTGGTCCATTTGGCCGACGGCCTCACCAACCTGCGCCACCCCCATGGACTGCTCGTTGCTGGCGGCGCTGATTTCGCCCATGATGTCGGTCACCCGTTTGATGGCGCTGACGACTTCATTCATGGTGGCGCCCGCCTGATCAACCAGCGTGGTGCCGTGCTCGACGCGGTCGACGCTGGTTCCGATCAGCGTTTTGATCTCCTTGGCGGCTTCGGCGGACCGGCCCGCCAGCGCGCGCACCTCTGAGGCCACGACCGCAAAGCCGCGCCCCTGTTCTCCCGCACGTGCGGCTTCCACCGCTGCGTTCAGAGCCAGGATGTTGGTCTGGAACGCGATGCCGTCGATGACGCTGATGATGTCGAAAATCCTGCGCGAAGCCTCGTTGATGCCCTTCATGGTCTCCACCACCTGGCCCACGACCTCGCCGCCCTTGACCGCGACTGTTGATGCACTTTGTGCCAGATGGTTGGCCTGGCGGGCGCTGTCGGCGTTTTGCTTCACGGTGGAGCCCAACTCTTCCATGGAGGCGGCGGTTTGCTCCAGCGCGCTGGCCTGCTGCTCGGTGCGGGCCGACAAATCGTGGTTGCCCTGGGCAATCTCGGCGCTGGCCGTGGCCACCCCTTCGGATCCGGAGCGGACCCGCCCGACGATGCCGGAAAAACTGTCGCGCATGGACCGGATGGCGTGCAGCAGGCTGGATGTGTCGTTGGGCTTGAGCGGGATGTGCACGGTCAAGTCGCCTTCTGCAATACGGTGGGTAATGTCGGCTGCAGCGCCCGGTTCACCGCCGAGTTGGCGCAGTATGCTGCGCGTGATCAGCACGCTGAGCGCAAGCAGGATGGCCGCAAGAACCAGCGTCCCCAAGCCCGCATTCATGACCCGTTTGGCGATCGTGGTGTCGACGTTGTCCAGATAGACTCCGGAGCCCACAATCCAGCCCCAGGGCTCGAAGCCCTTGACGTAGGACACTTTTTGCACCGGTTTGTCGTTGCCCGGCTTGGGCCAGAGGTACACCACAAATCCGGCGCCGTTGGCCTTGACCGTTTTAACAAATTCGACAAACAGCTGCTGGCCCGTGGGGTCCTTGTTGTCGGTCAGGTCCTTGCCATCAAGCTCGGGCTTGATGGGGTGCATCACCATCCTGGGCGTCATGTCATTGACCCAAAAGTACTCGACTCCGCTGTACCGCATAGCCTTGAGGGCCGCCAATGCGCGTTGCTTGGCCTCGTCTTCTGGCATCTTCCCCGCTGTTGCCTGGCTGTGAAAGTGCGCAATCAGGCTGTGCGCGCTCTCCACCGTCTGTCGCACGCCGAGCTGGCGTTCCTCCAGAACTACGGTTCGCTCCGTCCACAGGAAGATGGCTGAGAGTATCGCGATGCCCGCAATGGAGCTGGCGATGAGCAGGCCCAGGCGCTGGGCAATCGTGGTGGCATGAAGGCGAAGCATGGCACGCGCTCCTGATGGTTCATCTGACGATCCCTGACCCGCTTCCATTGTGGAGCCGTTGTTACCAAATGTCACCCCTTCTTTTGGAGCGGTCGGAGCTTGCTATGGCGCGACAAGTGCCATCAGCGTGCGCTGGCTGGTGAAGTGGCGCGGCGCTCCGCTGATCGGATCGGTGAATGCGATGGACTGGGCCAACAGCTGCAGTGGCTGGCTGTAGTCGGCACTACCCTCGGGTGTCAGCGTGGGGTAGATGCCGTCGTTGACGATGGGCAATCCCAGCGCGGCCATGTGCACGCGCAGTTGGTGGCGCTGGCCGGTGACCGGCTTCAGCGCGTAGCGCGCCAGCGCGCCCTGCACCGCGATGGGCGTGATGTGCGTCAGCGCATTGGGCACGCCATCCACCTCGGTCTGCTGCATGAAGTGCGCGGATGGCACGATGCGGCTGTGCCGCGTGATCGGCCAGGGCAGGTCGGGGTTCCAGGGGGCGATGCACTCGTAGGTCTTGTCCACCTGGCGCGTGCGAAACAGCTCCTGGTAGGCGCCGCGGCTGGCCACCTGTTTGGAGAACAGCACCAGCCCGGCGGTGTCGCGGTCAATGCGGTGGATGGGTGAGAGGGCATCGAGCACCAGCGCATTTTTCAGACGGATCAGCACGGTCTCCTGCAGGTACTTGCCCGAGGGCACGACTGGCAAAAAATGCGGCTTGTCCACCACCAGCAGGTGCTCGTCCTGCCAGAGGATGGTGGCTTCAAACGGAATGTGGGGCTCGGCAGCCAGCGCGCGGAAGTAGTACAGGCGAATTCCGGCGCGGTAGGGTGCATCGGGCCCCAGTACTTGGCCCTGGTCGTCGATCACATCGCCCGCGTGCAGGCGCTGCAGCCAAGTGTCCATGCTGACGCCTGGAAAGCGCTGTGGCAAAAAGTCGATCACCCGCACCCACGGCCCAGCGGGCAGCACCACGCAGCTGGCACCCACGCCGTTTCGGCTGGGCGGAGGGTTAGGCCGGTGCAACGCCATCGTCAACGAGCGCGCTAAAAGGCTGGGTGGCAGTGGGTTTTGCGCAGGTCAAGGAGGAGCCCGCAACGCGGGCGGGGGACACGGAGCAAAACCCGCTGCCACCCAGACCGTTGGCAGCAGGAAGCGCTGCGGCCATCTCTATATCCGCTCAAACACCACATCCCACACGCCGTGGCCGAGCTTGATGCCGCGGTTCTCGAACTTGGTCAGCGGCCGGTAGTGCGGCTTGGGTGCGTAGCCGTTCAGTTCGGGATTGGTCGTCAGGGCACGGTTCTTCAGCAGCGGCTCGGCGCTCAGCACTTCCAGAATCTGCTCGGCATAGGGTTGCCAGTCGGTGGCGCAGTGCAGGTAGCCCCCTACCTTGAGCCGACGCGCCAGCTTGGCCACCAGCGGCGACTGGATCAGGCGGCGCTTGTTGTGCTTGGTCTTGTGCCAGGGATCGGGAAAAAAAATGTGCACGCCGTCCAGCGATTGCTCGGGCAGCATGTGGTCAATCACCTCGACCGCGTCGTGGGCGCAGATGCGGATGTTGGTCAGGCCCTGTTCGCCAATGCGCTTCAGGAGCGCGCCGACGCCGGGTTCGTGCACCTCGCAGCACAGGAAGCGCGTGTCCGGCAGCACGCCGGCAATGTGGGCCGTGGCCTCGCCCATGCCGAAGCCGATTTCCAGCACAATGGGCGAAAGGCTTGAGGAATTTTTGCCGCTAGCCCCCGTGGGATCTGTATAGAGTGCTTCGAAATTGATAGCACTTTGCTGGTACGGAACGAGAAACTTCGGCCCCAGTTCTTCAAACGCCTTGGCCTGGCCGGTGGTGGTGCGGCCCGCGCGCTTCACAAAGCTCTTGATGGTGCGCATAAAGGGCTTGGCGCTCTCCTGGCCTTCGGCCGTGGAGAGGGCGGGGGATTCGGTGGCGGGGGTCGGGGTGCTCATGCAATGTCTTTCTGGGGCTGGCGCAAGGCCTTTTGGGTGGCCTGCATTGTAGGCAGGGAGTGCATCCGAGGGTTGTCCCTAGGCTGTCGTGAAAAGCTAATTACTTGTCGCCTATTGAAAAGTCCAGCTGCGGTGAAGCGTCAAGAATCCACCCCATTCACCCCCCAAGCAAAAAACTGGAGACAACGATGAAACCCTTCAAACCTACCCACGTGGCACTTGCGGCCGCTCTGGCCTGCGCGGCGGCGCCCGCTCTGGCCCTGGACTTCAAGGTCGGCGAGCTTGACGCCAAGCTCACGGGCACCGCCACGGTCGGCACCATGATCCGCATGGATGATCCCAGCCCTGACGCCTACACCTACGTTAATTCCCAGGTCGTGGGCCTGCCTGCGGGCAAGCTGGTAGGCACCACCGGTGCCGCCGACATGAACTTCGAGAAGAACAGAGCAGTGTCCACCGTGCTGAAAGCCACCGTGGACTTCGACATCCACGGCAAGGACTACGGCTTCTTCGCCCGCGCCTACGGTTGGACCGACACCGAACTGACCAATGGCAGCCGCCCCTACGGTAACTATGCCAACGGCTACCAGGCCGGAGGTGCCCTGAGCGACAGCGGCTTTGCCCCCGAGGCCAAGTTCAGCAACCTGTTGCTGCGCGACGTCTACCTGTACGGCACGTTCAAGCCTGCCGACGGTACCGAAGTCAAGGCTAAGTTGGGCCGCCACACACTGGACTGGGGTAAGGCGCTGATCATTGGCGGTGGCATCAATGCCGCCATCAACCCCCAGGATTTGGCCGCCACCCTGCGCCCTGGCAACCTGCCCGAAGACGGTAAGCTGCCCACCGCCATGCTGTCTGCCAGCCTGGCTGCCGGCAAGAACTGGGGTGCTGACGGCTTCATCAAACTGGAGAATCGCACGCCGGCCTTCCCCGGTTGCGGCACCTTCTTTGATGCGGCATCGTTGCTGCCGCAGGGTTGCAACCTGGCAGCCGCGTTTGGCAACGCCAGCCCCTTCCCTGCGGCGCTGGGCAGCCCGCTGACCACCGTGGCGTCGCTGAGTGAGCCGGCGCTGCTCAAAAGTGGCTACTACGTGCACCGCGGCGCCGACGCCAACCCCAAGGACGATGGCCAGTGGGGCGTTTCGCTGCGCTACCTGGCCGACGCGATCAACACCGAGTTCCGTGGCTATGCGATGAACACCAGCAGCACCGTGCCGGGTTTCCGCATCTACACGCCCAGTGTGGCCCTGGCCAACAGCACGCCCATCAACCTGGCACCGCTGCCGGCCGCGCAGCGCCCTACCGGCGCGGTGTTCAACTACGCCTTCAATTCGCTCACCGACCCCAACGGACTGAAGTATGGCGTGAGCTACGCCAACGATGTCCAGTTGTTTGGCCTGGCCTTTGATACCAAGCCAGCACCGGGCACCCGCGTGTACGGTGAGTTGGCGGTCCGTCCCAACGCACAGCTGAACTGGAACGGCAACGACCTGCTGACCGCCGCCTTGCAGCCGCTGGTCGTCAATGCTGCGCTCAATGTCTCCAAGGGTCTTAACACCCTGCCGCTGGGCAGTGTGTACGACGCCTTTGACCGCCTGCGGGTGACCACCGCCATGATCGGTGGCAACCAGGTGCTGCCCAAGGTGCTGGGTGCCGAGCGCGTTATCGTGGTGGCAGAACTGGGCGTGAGCCATGTGGACAACCTGCCCGACCCGAATGTGCTGCGTTATGGCCGCGCCTTCTCCTACGGCGCTGCGCCCAACGTCCAGTTGAATGGGACGATGTCGGCCTGCTCTGAGGCGGTTGCCGCGAATGGCATTCCGGCTGGCGTGGCGGGCAAGACCTGCTCGACCGATGGCTTTGTGACCACCGATGCCGTGGGCCTGCGCCTGAACGTGATGGCGCGCTACCCGAACGCCCTGTGGGGTGCCACGCTGGTGCCGTCGCTGTTTCTGGCCAAGGACATCAGTGGCTACTCGTATGACGGCACCTACTCGCAGGGCCGCACCACGGTGCGCCCCAGCCTGCGCGCCGAGTGGGGTCAAAAGTACTATCTGGATGTGGCCTACACCCGCCTTGCCGGTGGGGATTTCAACATCCTGGCGGACCGCAGCAACCTGACTTTGGTTGCAGGTATGCGTTTCTGATCCAGCAACATTTCGGGCGATGAATTGACAGAGGGGCGCAAGCCCCTCTTTTCTTGTCATGCCGACGCGTTTTGCTGCATGATATCGATGGGTCCGTTCCTGAGCCGGACCGCACACTTTTACTCCTGGACGCCGTGGCCACACTGATTCGTACTGCCGCCCTCGCCAACTACCTGGAGGTGGCGCAACATGTTGGACTGAATCCGCAGCCCGTGCTGCGCCGTTTTGGCCTGAGTACCAAGCTGCTGGCCAATCCGGAGCAGCTGATACCGGTCCAGGCCGGGGTTTCGCTGCTGGAGGCATCCGCAGCCGAGTCGCACTGCATCAATTTCGGTCTGCGCATGGCCGAGTTGCGGCAGTTGTCCAACTTCGGCGAGGTCAGCCTGCTGCTGTCCCACCAGGCCACGCTGCGTGAAGCGCTGCAGACCATGATCGAGTACCGCCACCTGCTGAACCAGTCGCTGGCGATGTTCATCGAGGACGTGGGCAATATGGTCATCATCCGCGAAGAGATCGTGATCGAGCCGCCCATCCAGAACCGCCAGGCGACCGAGTTGGCGGTGGCGATTCTGTACCGGTCCTGCCGCGCGCTGCTGGGCTCCCACTGGAATCCGCGCAGCGTCAACTTCACCCACGCCGAACCCGCTGATCTGCAACTGCACACACGCATCTTCCGCTGCCCGCTGAACTTTGACAGCGAATTCAACGGCATTGTCTGTGCCGCTGCCGACCTGGACCTGCCCAACCCCAAGGCCGATCCCGAAATGGCCCGCTATGCGCGCCGCTTTGTCGAATCGCTTCCGGGGACCAATGAGCCTTCGGTGGTGCTGGAAGTACGCAAGGCCATCTATTTGCTGCTGCCTATGGAGCGCGCCACCATTGAGCAGATCGCCCAGTCACTGGGCATGAATGTGCGCACCCTGCAACGCCGCCTGGGGGACGCCGGCGAAAGCTTTTCGGGCCTGATCAACGGTGTGCGCCGTGACCTGGTGGTGCGCTACATCGAGAACCCGCGCTACTCCCTGGGACGCATTGCCGCCATGCTGGGCTATTCGGTGCACAGCTCGTTCACGCGCTGGTTCATTTCGCAATTCGGTATGGCACCCGCTGCCTGGCGGGCACAGAAGATGGGGGCTAGCGCTCCAGCTGCTGAATAAGGTCGTCAGCCTGGCACCATTCGCCAAATCCGGAAGCCGGATTCAGATGCCCCACGGCACCCATGTTTACCAGAGTGCTGCCCCAGTCGCGTGCCATGGCTTCGACCCGGTCCAGCCGGGCCAGCGGGTCGTTGGTGCTGGCCGCCACCAGGCTGGGGAAGGGCAGCGCCGTGCGTGGCACCGGCAACCAGCCGTTGGACCGCAGCTCCTCCATCGTGGGGTAGCCGGCGGGCAGGGGATGGTCGAAATCGGGTGGTACCGCCAGCAATGCACCTTGTATCGTGCGCGGGTACTTCCGGGCCCAATGGGCCACCAGAATCACGCCGCCACTGTGCGCCACGAGGATGACGGTGCCTTTGATGGCCGCCACCGTGCGCTCTATGGCCTCCACGCGGGCCGCGCAGTGGAGCTTTTCAGCAGGCAGATGGGGAACCGTGACCACCGGGCGACTGGCCGACAGTTTCTGCTCCAGAATGGTTTGCCAGTGGCCGGCAACATGGTCGCGCACGCCGGGGACAATGACCACGGTCGCTGTGTGGGAGGGATGCATGGGAGTCTCTCGTTGGGCTTGGACTAGAGGCCCCAGCGAATCATGAGCAACACCAGGATCGCCAGGAAAATCGTTTCACCCACCATCAGCACAATGGGCTTGATGCCCACCGAGGCCAGTTCCTTGAGCTGGGTCTTCATGCCCAGCGCGCTGATGGCAATCACCAGGCACCAGCGGGACGCTTCGTTCGCCGTCTTTTGCACCACAGGTGCCAGCCAGCCCGTGCTGTTGACGGCGGCCAACACAATGAAGCCGACTGCGAACCAAGGGAGCAGGGGCGGACGTTTTCCGCCCTCCGTGGCGCCCCGTGCCCGGGTGATCAGTGTGGCGCAAATGGTGACCGGCAACAGCATGGCCACGCGCATCAGCTTGACCACCGTGGCCGTGTCGCCGGTTTCCTGGGACATGCCGTAACCTGCACCCACCACCTGTGCCACATCGTGGATGGTGCCGCCCAGGAAGACGCCGGCCTGGATGGGATCGACGTGCAGCGCATTGACGACCATGGGGTACACAATCATGGCCAGCGTGGACAACGCGGATACGCCAATCACCGTGAACAGGGTGGCGCGCTCCTTGCCCGAGTGCGCCGGCAGCGCGGCTGCCAGTGCCAGCGCGGCTGAGGCGCCGCAGATGGCGGTGGCGCCGCCGGTCAGCAGGCCAAACAGGGTCTGAAAACCCATGGCCCGCGCCACCAGCATGGCCACCAGAATCGTCACCACCACCGACACCATTACCAGCACCACCGGATGCCAGCCCAGCGCCGCGATCTGCGAGAAGGTGATGCGCATGCCCAGCAGGGCCACACCCACCCGCAGGATTTCGCGTGCCGTGAATTCGATGCCTGGCTTGCACGGACCTTCGCTGGACAGGAAATTCATGGACATGCCCAGCAGCAGTGCAAACAGCATGACCGGCGCCTGGTAGTGCTCGGACAGGAAGCTGGCCGCCGCCGCCACGATGACGCTGGCCACCATGCCGGGAAACAGTTGCTGGCCGCGTGCCTGCAGCGTCAGGCTTGCATTGGCAGTCATGATGTGGGTCCTAAGAGTTGGATGCAGGAAGGGCGATCGTGGGCCGGTTGTTGATCCAGGCCACGGTATAGATCGTGGCGGCCAGACCGCCGCCGCGCATGCAACCGGTGGCTAGATCAAATTTCAGTCCGTGCGCCGGGCATTGCAGCATGCGGCCGTCCAGCTTTCCCGTCAGAAGCGACCCACCGGCATGCGGGCAGGCGTCGTCAATGGCGTACAGCATGCCGTCCACATTGAACAGCGCGATGGTCTTGCCTTGCAGGCGCAGCAGGGTGCGACTGCCAGGCCCTGGAATACTGGCGGCTGGCAGGTCTGTGGGGCAGTTCATGTGGCAGCTTCTTCCTGGCGCACGTCCCGGCCCACAGTCTGGAGCATGGCATGCAGCAAGACCTTGGGTGGGTGCGCGCCGGACAGCCCGTAGTGACCGTTGAAAACGAAGTAGGGAACCCCTTCGCGGGCCGTCGGGCGTTGTGGCAGCACACTTGCCGCCCAGGCCGTGTCCGACAGCAGCGCGTGTACCGCAGAACCATCGAGTCCGCAAGCTCGGGCCATAGCGACCAGGGTCGCCACATCACCGATGTTGCGGCCTTGCAGAAAGTGGGCAGCAAAGAGTCTTTCGACCACAGCATCGTTTTGGCGCTCGCTGCCAGCTGTTGATGCGTAGTCCAGCAGCCGCAACGCCAACCGTGTGTTGGGCATGCGGGTGATGCGGGAAAAATCAATCTGCAGCCCGGCCTGTGCCGCCGCGGCATGGACTTGCAACTGGCGGGCCAGGACTGCCTGCGGGCTGCCCAGACGGCGCACATAGAACTCGGCGAACGGCACACCCTCTTCGGGAAAGTCGGGCAACAGTTGCACCGGGAGCCAGCGCACCTGGACCACTGCGTCCGGTTCGATCTCCGCCAGCCGTGCCAAGGCACGCGCCAGGTGGCGCTTGCCAATCAGGCACCAAGGGCAGATCGGGTCAAATGTGACCTCAACGGTGAGCGTGGCTGCCATGGGGATGTGTCGTTGGAGCTGGAACAGTCAGGCCGCGGCAGCAGCCGTGCGTGTGGTCGGGGGAGTGGCCGGAGCGTCCAGCTTGATGCCTGCCACCTGGTTCACGTCGTGCTCGTAGCAGCGCCCGGCCAGCACGAAGGCCACGGCGGCCAGCACACTGAACATCGGCACAAAGGCCATGGCCTGTTGCAGCCCCCACTGGTCGGAGAGAACCCCCACCAGGAACGGGCCTACGGCCAGGCCCAACAGGTTCTGGAACAGGGCCAGCACGGCGGAGCCAGTCGAGCGCACACCGGGGTGGATGACGTCAATGGCCACGCCCGATACCACACCCACGGTGCAGGTCATCATGAAACCACCCAGCAAAATCAGCTTGAACTGCGCAGCGCCCGGCGCCGTTGCCGAGAAGGCCAGCAAGAAGATACCCACGGTGACCAGGCACAGAATGGACAGTGCCGGCAGCTTGTTGCGGGGCTTGCGCGTGGTCACGCGGTCAACCACAAAGCCCCACACCAAGCTACCCAGGGCGCCCACCAGGACCACCAGCGCGGCCTGCTTGGCGGCCACATCCGGCGCCATGCCATAAAAGCGGTTCAGATAGCTGGGCAACCACGACCAGATGGCCGAAACCACGATCAGTTGCATGGCACCACCCACACACACCCACAACAGGGTGCGCGTGCGTGCCAGTGTGCCAAAGATGTGCTTCAGCGTGCCACCCAGGGTCTGGGTCACACGGTCCAGCTTGGGAGTCAGGGCCACCGTCTTGTAGTCGCGCACCAGGAGATACAGCAAGGCCAGCACCAGGCCGGGAACACCGACCACGCCAAAGGCCGCCTTCCAGCCCCATTTGGCGGCAATGACGCCACCCAGCACCACACCCATCACGGCGCCCAGTGACGCAGCCGCGAAGAACGCGCCCAGCAGCGCACCCCGCAGGCGCTTGGGGAACAGGCTGGCGATCAGCGCAGCGCCCACCGAGCCATAGCCGGTTTCACCGACGCCGACGACGGCCCGTGCTGTCAATAGCTGGGCGTAGTTGCTGGTGAACATGCAGGAGATGGTGGCCACGCTCCAGGTCGTGGCCATTACCACAATGCTCTTGACGCGGCTGAAGCGGTCGGCCATCAGCGCCACCGGGATGCTGCCCACGGCCACGATGATGGAGATGATGGACACCAGGCCACCGAGCTGCTTGTCGCTGAGGTTCCATTCCGCCTTGATGTGCGGAAAGAGCGAAACAATGACCTGGCGGTCGATGTAGTCGAACAGCATCAGGGCGAAGGTCATCGCGAAGGCGAACCACGCCTGGGGTTTGCCGATCAGGTAGCCGTCCTGCGGGCCGACCTGGTTCTTTTCTAGCAGTGCAGTCATCGATAGTCTCCTCGTTGTATTTATGGGCTTCGTGACGAATCAGGCCGCGACCGCGTGACCGGCGTGCTGTGTCGCACCTTTGTAGCCGGATTTGCGGTTGGGCGCAAAGCCGTTTTCGGCCAGCGTTTCATCGGCGTTCTTGTAGAAGGTACCGATCTTGTAGATTTCACGGGCTTCCTTGGCGGTTGCCACGGGGCGGCCAAACTCCTTGGCGATGCGCACCAATTGTTCAATCTGCTCGACCGTACCCATCTTGCGCGAGCGGTCTTGCGTCCAGATGTTGTCTTCGATACCGCAACGCACATGCAGACCCATGGCAATGGCCATCATGTTGATGGGCAACACGTTGAGCATGGAAGTTTCCAGGGTCAACACGGCGCCATCCGGGCAGGCGCGCACAAAGTTGGCCAGGTTGTAGAGGTTGGGCGCGTCAAAGCCGCCACCAATCGCCACCCAGGTCAGGATCAAGGGCACATTGCAGGCACCGCGGCGCATATTGCGCTCGACCGTCTCCAACTGCGTGATGTTGGCCAGCTGGAAGTGGGTCTGTATGCCGTTGGCCGACAAACGCTTGATGTGCTCTTCGACCCACGCAGGACCGGCGGGAATGGTCATCTCGCTGTAGGCGGCCATCCCTGCAGGGGTGCCCAGGCTGGTGCCGGCCACGTCGGCGACGCACATTTGCTCGACCACGTTCATCTGGTTGCTGTTGATGGCAATCGTGACCTGGTCGGGCTTGGGTGTCAGCTCGGCCAGCATGTGGCGGGTGTCGTCCGACAGCCACTTGGCGGTTTCGCCGTCGTGTTCAGGTGCGAAGGAAATGGAGCCACCCACCTGCAGGATCATGTCGGGAACGCGGGCACGGATTCCGGCCAGCAGTTCGTTGAACTTGGACAGGCGTTTGGAGCCCTTGCCGTCCAGTTCACGCACGTGCAAGTGCAGCACGGTCGCGCCGGCGTTGTAGCAGTCGACCGCTTTCTGAATCTGCTCTTCCATGGTGACGGGAATGTCCTGCGGGAAATCGGCCGGTTCCCACTCGGGGCCGTACGGAGCGCAGGTTATAACGAGCTTTTGCTGGTTTTCGGGAAACAGTGATCCATCCATGAAGTTCATGGTTCTCTCCTAAGTTGGTTTTGAAGTGGGCTGGGAAGCGGTGCTGCGTGCGATCAATAGGGCTTGTCGCCCACGATGGCTGCGCGTTCCATCTTGCGGTGGCAAGGTGGGTAATCCATGACGGCGTAGTGCTGGGTGCTGCGGTTGTCCCAGATGGCCATGCTGTAGGGCTTCCAGCGCCAGCGGACCTGGTACTCGGGAATCTCGGCCTGGGCGATCAGGTACTGCAGCAGCTCCTGGCCGGCCTGGTTGTAGTCCTGGCCATAGCGCACGTTCTGCTTGTTGTGGAAGTTCACGAAGTGCGTGGCGAAGGCGTTCACGAACAGCACTTTTTCTTTCGTCTCGGGATGGGTGCGCACCACCGGGTGCTCGGCATCGGGGTACTGTGCCTTCATGGCCAGGCGCTTTTCCCGGGGCATGGCCGCCGCGAACGAGCTGTTGAAGCTGTGGTTGGCCCACAAGTCTGCGATCTGGGTCTTGACGTCTGCGGGCAGTTGGTCATAGGCCAGAGCCATATTGGCCCACATGGTGTCGCCGCCCACGGGTGGGCACTCGATGCAGCGCAGCACGCAGCCCAGCGGGGGCGTCTCGCGCCAGGTGCCGTCGGTGTGCCAGGCGTTCTCATAGCGGTCAACGGGACTGTCCGGGTTTTTGTAGATCTGCACCAGACCGGGTGCGTCGGGATGGCTGGGTGCCATCGGGTGGTCTTCCAGTTGGCCCAGGCGCTGGGCAAAGGCCATGTGGTCCTTGCGTGACAGCTTGCTCAGGTCCTGGTCCCGGAGAAACAGCACCTTGTGCTGGAGCAGTGCGGCGTAGATTTCCTGGAACAGGCTGTCATCACGCACGGCGTCACCCAGATTCACGTCCAGCAGTTCCGCGCCGATGGCGCAGGTCATTTGTTCGATTCTCATCTTGTCTCCTCGGCTCTTCTTCAAATCACAAAGATGGAGGACCCTGTCGTCTTGCGCGACTCGAGGTCCCGGTGGGCTTGCACCGCGTCCTGCAGGGCGTAGTGCTGGTTGATTTCGATCTTGATGCGCCCGGCACCCACGTGGCCGAAGATTTCGGCCGCCAGTTCGGCCTTCTCGGCGGGGTCGGCGATGTAGTCGGCCAGGGCCGGGCGGGTCAGGTACAGCGAGCCCTTCATGGCCAGAATCTGCGGATCAAACGGCGGGATGGCTCCCGATGCGGTGCCCACGCACACCAGGGTGCCGCGGCGCTTGAGTGAATCCAGCGAGGCCATGAAGGTGGTCTTGCCCACGCTGTCAAACACCACGTTGACGCCGACGCCGTTGGTGATTTCCTTCACCCGCTTGGCCACATCGTCAACGCTGTAGTTGATGGTGTGCTCGCAGCCGTGGGCCCGGGCGACGGCTGCCTTTTCTTCGGTGGATACGGTGCCGATGACCGTGATGCCCAGCAGCTTGGCCCACTGCGACACGATCAGGCCCACACCACCGGCGGCGGCATGCAGCAGCAGTGTGTCACCCTCCTTGAACGGGTAGATGCGGCGCATCAGGTAGGCCGAGGTCAGGCCGCGCATGGTCATCGCGGCGGCGGTCTCAAAGCCAATGCTCTCGGGCAGTTTGATCAGCGGCGCTGCGGCAATCAGTCGCTCGGTGCTGTATGCACCCAGGGTGTTGAGAAAGCCGGTGTAGGTCACGCGGTCACCCACGGCGATGTGGGTCACACCGTCGCCCACGGCCTGCACCACGCCAGCCGCCTCCACGCCCATGCCATTGGGTAGCGGGATGGGGTACATGCCGCTGCGGAAATAGGTGTCGGCAAAGTTCAGGCCGACCGCCACGTGGCGCAAACGAACCTGGCCCGGGCCGGGCTCACCGACCTCCACATCCTCGTACCGCAGTACCTCGGATCCCCCCGCTTCGTAGAAGCGAACCGCCTTGGCCATGTCTGTCTCCTTCAGATATTGGTGTCGTGCAATGCTGATTGCGTAAGACAGACTGTAGGAGCGGGTGGGCGATCCATCTTCGCAATAAACGACAGTGACTTTTCATTTCACGTCACAACAAGCGGTTCCCTCCGTTCAATACCCCGTTTCAAGGGTTAACCCGTAACCGGCAAACTCCCCGCCGCCTTCACTTCCTTCAGCGAAAAGCTGGTGGCGATTTCCTTCACGCCCGGCAGGCAGCGGATCTTGTTGCGCACCAGCGTGGAGAAGGCCTCCAGGTCAGTGGCGATGGCCTCGATCAGGTAGTCGTAGTGGCCCGACAGGTTGTGGCAGGCCACGACCTGGGGCAGGGCTACCACTTCACGCTCGAAGGCGGCGGCAATCTCGGCCGTGTGGTTCTGCATCTGCAGGTGGATGAAGCCGGTGACGCCATAGCCCAGGTGCTTGCGGCTCAACCTGGCCTGGTAGCCCTCGATGACACCCGACTCCTCCAGCTGGCGTACCCGCCGCCAGCACGGCGATTGGGACAGCGACACCTGCTCGGCCAGCTCGGCCATGGTCTGGCGTGCGTCGCGCTGCAGGGCCAGCAGAATGGCCTGGTCGGTGGGATCAAAGGGTTTCATAGGTTGTTTTTGCCTTGAATCAATGAAATTTGCCGAAATTCATCCAAATTATCTCTATGGATAGCTGACATTGGCGAAATATTTGCTGTGGCTCTGCATAAAAATTCTTCTACACGATACCAATAGGAGACAACGCCATGAACCTCAAAGACCTGCCCCTAGGTGCCATCCCCACCGCAGCCAAACCCAAGACCGGGGGCTTCAGCACCCGCGCCATCCACTGGGGTTACAACCCGGCCGACCACCAGGGTGCGCTGGTGCCACCCACCTATGCGACGTCCACGTTTGCCTTCCCCGATGTGGCCTATGGTGCGCGCTGCTTTGCCGGCACCGAGCCGGGCTACTTCTACAGCCGCATTGCCAACCCCACTCTGGCCTTGCTGGAGGCGCGCCTGACCAGCCTGGAGCAGGGCGCTGGCGCCGTGGTCTTTGGCTCGGGCATGGGCGCCATCACGGCCACGCTGTGGTCGCTACTGGAGCAGGGTGACGAGGTGCTGGCCGACATGACGCTGTATGGCTGCACCTTCGCCTTCATGAACCACGGCCTGACGCGTTTTGGCGTCACCGTGCGCCATGTGGACATGACCGACCCGCAGCAGGTGGCACAGGCCATGGGCCCCAAGACCAAGGTGGTCTACTGCGAAACCCCGGCCAACCCCAACATGCGCCTGGTGGACATTGCTGCCGTGGCTGATATTGCCCACCAGGGCGGCGCGAAGCTGGTCGTCGATAACACCTACTGCACACCTTACCTGCAACAGCCCCTGCTGCTGGGTGCCGACGTGTCCGTGCACTCCATGACCAAGTACCTGGGCGGCCACGGTGACCTGACCGCCGGTGCCGCCGTGTTTGCCGATGCCGATCTGGCCAAGCATGTGCGCCTGGTCGGCCTGAAGGACATGACCGGTGCCGTGATGTCGGCACCCGACGCGCAACTGGTGATGCGCGGCCTGAAGACCCTGGCCTTGCGCATGGATCGCCATTGCCAGAGCGCACAGACCGTAGCCGAATTGCTGGAGTCGCACTCCGCAACTGCAATAGTCCATTTCCCCGGCCTGAAGAGCTTCCCCCAGCATGACCTGGCCCAGCGCCAGATGCGCCAGTTCGGCGGCATGATTGCGTTTGAACTGAAGGGCGGCATGGACGCCGGCATCCGCTTCATGGACGCTTTGCAACTGGTGACCCGTGCCGTGAGCCTGGGAGATTGCGAGAGCCTGGCCCAGCACCCGGCCAGCATGACGCATTCCACCTACACGCCCGAGGAGCGTGCCGCCTGCGGCATCAGCGAAGGTCTGGTGCGCTTGTCGATTGGCTTGGAAGACATTGAAGACGTGGTGGTGGACATTACGCAGGCCTTGAACTGCGTGATGCAGTCGTAACTTCCTGCTTTCTTGGCATTTTGTGCCGCATGGGCTGCACACGTAGCCCCCACGTTCGCCCACTGCGTGTGGCTCTCTGCCCCCCATGGGGGCGCAGCCTTGCTTGGGGCGGCCCGGCGCGGCGGCCAACCAACGCAGTTTGGCAGCACATTTGTTGCCAGCGTTTGTATAGTCAGACCCCATGAACACCTCGCAATCCTCAACGCCCCCGGTCGACACTGACCCACAAGAAACCGCGGAGTGGACGCAAGCCTTCCAGTCCGTCGTTGCCACCCACGGCGCTGAGCGTGCGCGCTTTGTGCTGGACCAGCTGGTCCGCCTGGCGCACACGGCACAGGTCGGCTGGTCGCCCGAGCTGGCCACGCCGTATGTCAACACCATACCCGTGGACCAGCAGGGCAGCTTTCCCGGCGATCTGGCGATTGAGGAAAAACTGGCGTCCCTGATGCGCTGGAACGCACTGGCCATGGTGGCCCGCGCGAATGGCGCCTACGGTGAACTGGGTGGCCACATCGCCAGCTATGCCAGCGCGGCGGATCTGTTTGAGGTGGGTTTCAACCATTTCTTCAAAGGCTCACGCGGTGGTGACCTGGTGTTTTTCCAGCCTCACAGCGCGCCCGGCGTTTACGCCCGGGCTTTCTTGGAAGGGCGTTTGAACGAAGCCGATCTGGCCCACTACCGCCAGGAGATCACCGCGCCAGAGCAGGGCGCACGCGGCCTCAGTAGCTACCCGCACCCGTGGCTGATGCCCGACTTCTGGCAGTTCCCCACCGGCTCCATGGGCATTGGCCCCATCAGCTCCATCTACCATGCGCGCTTCATGCGCTACCTGTCCCACCGCCAACTGCTGGACTGCGCCGGCCGCAAAGTGTGGGGCGTGTTTGGCGATGGCGAGATGGACGAACCTGAGAGCATGAGTGCGCTGACCCTGGCTTCGCGCGAGAAGCTGGACAACCTGGTCTGGGTCGTCAACTGCAACCTGCAACGCCTGGATGGCCCGGTGCGCGGCAATGGCCGCATCATCGACGAGCTGGAAAAACTGTTCCGCGGCGCAGGCTGGAACGTCATCAAGCTGGTCTGGGGTAGCGACTGGGATGGCCTGTTTGCACGCGACACCACCGGCGCTTTGGTGCAGACCTTTGCCAACACCGTGGACGGCCAGATGCAGACCTTTGCCGCCAAGGACGGCCGCTTCAACCGCGACAACTTCTTTGGCCAGAACGAGGCGCTAAAAGCACTGGCCCAGGGCATGACGGACGAGCAGATCGACCGCCTGAAGCGCGGGGGGCACGACATCGTCAAGATCCACGCCGCCTACACCGCGGCCGCACAACACAGCGGCCAGCCCACCGTCATCCTGGCCCACACCAAGAAGGGCTACGGCATGGGCCAGGCCGGGCAGGGCAAGATGACCACGCACAGCCAGAAGAAGCTGGATGAGGCCGCGCTGATCGAATTCCGCAACCGTTTCAACCTGCCGCTCACCGACGCGCAAGCCGCCAACCTCGAGTTCTTCAAACCCGCGGACGACAGCGCCGAGATGCGTTACCTGCACACCCAACGTACGCAACTGGGCGGCTACCTGCCGCGCCGCGAGACGGCGGCCGACGTGGTGCCCGTGCCTGCGCTGGCGTCCTACGCAGCCTTCGCCACCGCCGCCGCCGGCAAGGAAATGTCCACCACCATGGCCTTTGTGCGCATGCTGGGCAATTTGTTGAAGGACAAGGAATTGGGACCGCGCATCGTTCCCATCGTCGCCGATGAGGCGCGCACCTTTGGCATGGCCAATTTGTTCAAGCAGGTCGGCATCTACTCCAGTGTGGGCCAGCGTTACGAGCCCGAAGACATAGGCTCGGTGCTCAGCTACCGCGAAGCCATGGACGGCCAGATTCTGGAAGAGGGCATCAGTGAGGCTGGCGCCATCGCCAGCTGGACCGCAGCAGCCACCAGCTACAGCGTGCACGGCCTTGCCATGCTGCCCTTCTACATTTACTACTCCATGTTTGGCTTCCAGCGCGTGGGCGACGCGATCTGGGCGGCTGCCGACCAGCGTTCGCGCGGCTTCCTGTTGGGTGCCACGTCCGGCCGCACCACGCTGGGCGGTGAGGGCCTGCAACACCAGGACGGCAGCAGCCATCTGGTGGCTGCCACCATCCCCAACTGCAAAGCCTACGACCCGGCCTTTGCCGGCGAGATGGCCGTCATCATCGACCACGGCATGCGCGAAATGCTGGTGGAGCAAAAAGACGTTTTCTACTACGTCACGCTGATGAACGAGAACTATGCGCAGCCGGATTTACCAACTGGTGCCGAGGCCGATGTAGTGAAGGGATGCTATAAGTTTGCTAGCTATTCACGAAGCACCGACGAGGGCTACAGCCAAATTTCTCTTAAGGAAGTTACGCTGATGGGCTCCGGCGCCATCCTGACCGAAGTCGTCAAGGCCGCGCAGTTGCTGGTGGCGCAGGGCGTCAACGTCGATGTCTACAGCGTCACCAGCTGGAGCGAACTGGCCCGCGATGGCCGCGACAGCCTGCAGCGTCAGATGGCGGGTGACGCTTCCGCGCCCATGCCCTTCATCGAACAACAACTGCAGGCCAGCAGCGGCCCCATCATCGCCGCCACCGACTATGTCTGCGCCGTGCCGGAAAGCGTGCGCGCCTTCCTGCCCACAGACCGCAGCTACCTCACGTTGGGCACCGACGGCTTTGGCCGCAGCGACACCCGCGCGGCGCTGCGTGGCTACTTTGGGGTGGATGCGGCGAGTATTGTGCGGGCGGCGTTGCGGCATTTCGGTTGAGTCACCATGAAACCAGTCCTGCTCGCCCTGTCATTTCTCTCACCAGAACACTGCGTCCAACTGTCCGGGACCTTCGAACTGGTCTATGCGCCTGATGCCCAGGGGCACCAGTCGGCCATCACCGCGCACGGCGCACGGGTTAGGGTGGTGCTCACCATCGGGTCCGTCGGCCTCACGGCTGTGCAGATGGATGGGTTGCCGGCACTCACGCTGGTGTGTGCACTGGGCGCGGGCTACGAGAACATAGCCGTCGCATATGCCAAGGCACGTGGCATCGTGGTGGCCAATGGGGCGGGCACCAATGACGATTGTGTGGCCGACCATGCGGTTGGCCTGCTGATCGCGGCAGTTCGAGGTATCCCCAAGCTCGACTCCGCCACCCGCGCCGGTGTGTGGCGCACGTCGCTGCCGTTGCCTCCCAACGTCTCGCACAAACGCCTGGGCATTGTTGGCCTGGGCGCCATTGGCAAGAAGATCGCCCGGCGTGCGCTGGGCTTTGACCTGCAGGTGGGCTACCACAACCGTAGCGCACGTACCGACGTGCCCTACCGCTACTTTGACGACGTGGTGTCGCTTGCCGCGTGGGCGGACTTCCTGGTGGTGGCCACGCCCGGCGGTCAGGGCACGCAGCACCTCATCAACGCCCAAGTGCTGGATGCGTTGGGGCCACGTGGCTACGTGGTCAACATCGCGCGCGGCAGCGTGGTCGACACCGCAGCACTGGCCCACGCGCTGCGTGAGGGGCGCCTGGCAGGCGCAGGCCTGGACGTGTATGAGGGTGAGCCCGCGCCGCCGGCCGCACTACTGGACCTCGACACCGTGGTGCTGACACCCCATGTGGGTGGCTGGTCTCCCGAAGCCGTGCAGGCCTCGGTGGACCGCTTCGTAGAGAATGCGCGCCGACACCTTGCTGGTGAGTGTCCAGTGTCACCGGTGTGAACGGCACCCACTGACACCATGCAACGACCAAACTAGTCCCGGCGTTCCTGAACTGCAAGACGAATGATCGAGCCGCAAGTGCGGGTGATTTGTCCACCGTGTGGGCGGTCAGGTTGACATCAGCGTACTTTGCGGCGCACAAGGCGTCAGCGCGGACGTGCGCCGCGTGGGGCGTCATCTCTCACCCGGTCACAGCCGCCGGGAGGCGACCTAAATCCGGAGGTGGCCGGCCCCGAACAGCCCGATCAGACCGATCACGATCAGGTAGATGGCGACGATGTAGTTCAGCATGCGGGGCGCGACCAGAATGAGGATTCCCGCAAGCAGCGATACGATGGGAGCAAGACTGACGGACAAATTCATAGCGATGCCTTTTTTGTTCTCTGAGGGTGTCTGACTGGGGGTGGCGAAATTCACGCCTGATACGATTTTCACTTTATCCCGGAAGGGCAGTGGCCTCTGTTCGCTGGCGCACAGAGGCACCCCGCACCGGCCCTTCTGTGCGGCCACCTTGGCGTGGATGCAGCCAGCATCGTTGGCGCCGCGTGGGCGCCGTTGGCCTGATCGGTTAGATTGCGTAGCGCTTAGCCGTGCGCCACGGCCACCGGGGGAGTGCCCTCCCTGAACAGCTTTTGCAGCTCGGTGCGCAGGCCCGGCGTGTCCTCATGGCCATGCACGGCAACCGCGTGCTGGACGGCGGCGTCCAGCAATTCCTTCTCCGCACGCGTATGTATAGGAAAGATATTGGAATTCGCAAGGAAAGATCGGGCGGCGCGTCAAATACTTGCGACAACGAAACGGCGCGGGAGTATTCTTCGCGGAACTCTGCGTCGGCTCCCGGCCGGCCTTGCCAACCCAAGGAGCTTCGCCATGGATTTTTCCGAGTTCTTCAATTACGGGGGCGAAGCTGCCAAGCAGACGAAAGGCAAATTCGTCTTTCTGGCGGACCTGCCGGCTGAGGAGTGGGAGCATATTCTTGACGCGACGCAGAGCTATCGGTTCAATGCCGGAGACACCGTCGTAACCCAGGGCGACGCAACGCGCACCCTGTATATCGTCGCCAGCGGTGAACTCGAGGTGGTCTTCATCGGCGACAGGGGAGATGCAAAGCCGATTTCGTCCATCGATCCGCTGTCGGTGTTTGGTGAACAGGCCTTTCTGGATGGACTGCCGCGTTCCGCCACGGTGCGGGCAAAAACCGCCAGCGAGCTGCGCATGCTGTCGCGCGAAGACTTCGACACACTTGCCGTGCGCTATCCGGACCTGGCGCGGCAACTGCTCCTTGATCTGGGGCGCATCCTTTCACTGCGCCTGCGCGAAATGATGTCGCTGGCCATGCAGGGTGGGCGCTGACATGGCGGCCGCCAATAATTTCCCCAACTATCTGCAAATTCCGCCGTTGCTGTCGATACGGATCTGGCACGCGTTGCGCGTTCTGTCGGTTCTGTCGGCGTTGTCAATGGCAACGCTACTGGTGGCGCGGCCGCAATGGGCGCTCCCGCTGTTCTGGTTGGTGATCGTGCCAGTGCTGCCCGCCGTGTTCATGATTGTTCCCGGCCTGTGGCGCAATCTGTGCCCGCTGGCGGCGATGAACCAGGCCCCACGGCTGTTCGGCTTCACGCGCGGGCTTGCACACACGCCGCGCATCCGCGAGTACAGCTATGTGATCGGCATCACGCTGTTCTTTGTGTTGGTCTCCAGCCGTAAATGGCTGTTCGACCAGAGTGGCGTTGCCAGCGGAGCCCTGATCGTGTTTGGACTGGCGGGCGGATTCGTCGGCGGCACCCTGTTCAAAGGCAAAAGCGGCTGGTGCAGTAGTATTTGCCCGCTGTTGCCGGTGCAGCGCTTGTATGGCCAGACGCCGTTGAAGCTGGTCGCCAATTCCCATTGCCAGCCCTGCGTCGGTTGCACCAAGAACTGTTACGACTTCAATCCCAAGGTTGCTTTCCTCGCAGACCAGTACGACAGCGACCGCTACCATGTGGGCTACCGGCGCTTCTTCGCCGCAGCCTTACCGGGCTTCATCCTCGCTTTCTTCACGGTCTCCGGCTCCGCATCGCCCTTGGTACCTGCGCACAGCGACATTCTGCTGGTGCCGTTGTATGCGCATTTCCTGCTGTACACCGGCGTCAGCCTGGCGATCTACCAGTCGCTCGACACCTTTGCCAAGGTGCCGACCAACAGCCTGAACGTGCTGTTTGGCGCCGCCGCACTCAACACCTACTACTGGTTCGCCGCCGATGGCCTATTCAAGGCGCTGTCGGCGCTGAGCGGAGACTGGGCAGTACCGCCAGCGGCTCCCTATGTCGTGCGCGTTCCGCTATGGATCGTCACCGGTGTGTGGTTATGGCGCGGCTTTGCGACAGAAGATCTGTTTCGCCGCGAGTTCATCACCAAGACGGCCACACAAACCGTGGGCGTTGGCCAGGGTGCTGTTGCGGCACTGCGCAAGGCCTCCCAACAGGCCAGCGCGCAATTGGTGATAGAGCCAGACCAGCGCCAAGTGGCTGCGGCGCCGGAGCAGTCTCTGCTGGAATTGATTGAAGGTTGTGGCGCCCGTATCGAGTCCGGATGCCGCATGGGGGTCTGCGGTGCCGACCCCGTCGCGGTACGCGAAGGCTTGGAGAATTTATCCCCACCCGATGACGACGAGTGCAACACGCTGGCGCGCCTGGGCCACGCCGACAACACGCGCATGGCCTGCAAGGCACGCATCCGGCAGGGCCAAGTGACGATCGCCCTGGTCCCGGACAAACGACTGGTGATGGCCACTGCCACGTCCGCGACATTCGATGCGACGATCCAGCACGTGGTCGTGGTCGGCAACGGCATCGCGGGCGTGACCGCCGCCGACCACCTGCGCCGCCGCCATCCGGTCTGCCGCATCACGGTGGTGGCCGATGAAAACCACCACCTGTACAACCGCATGGCGATCACGCGCCTGGTCTATGGCCGCTCCGCCATGCAGGGGCTGTATTTGATGCCGGAGAGCTGGTACAGCGACCGCAACATCGAGGTCATGCTCAACACCGCCGTGCGTGCGGTTGATCCGCCCAATCACGAAATCATGCTGGCCGACGGCGAGACGCTGCACTATGACCGTCTGATCTTTGCCACCGGCAGCAACAGCTTCGTGCCGCCCCTCCCAGGGTATGGTGGCGATGGATGCTACGTGCTGCGCTCGGCCGACGACGCGATGGATGTGCGCAGCTATGCGCAGAGCAGTGCAGCACGCCACGCGGTCGTGGCCGGCGGTGGTCTGCTCGGTCTGGAGGCGGCCTATGCGCTGCACAAGCTTGGCCTGCAAGTCACCATTCTGGAGCGGAACAAATGGCTGTTGAATCGCCAGCTCGACGAGCGCGGCGGTCGTCTGCTGGAATCCTATCTGAGCAACCTGGGCCTGCGCATACTGACCGGTGTGAACATCAAGGCGCTGACCCAATCCGCCGGCATGCAGCACGTGCAACTGGATGAAGGCGAGCCACGCCGGGCCGACCTCTTCATCGTCGCTGCCGGTATAGCGCCCAACACCGCGCTTGCGAGCGCTGCCGGATTGGCGGTCCAGCGGGGCATCGTGGTAGATGCGCAGATGCGTACCAGTGCCGACGACATCTACGCCGCAGGCGACGCTGCCGAGATTGACGGCAGGGTGATGGGGCTATGGCCGGTAGCCGTGGAGCAGGCTGAAATCGCGGCCTGCAACGCGCTCGGCGAATCACGGTGTTACCAGGAGCCGGTCTTGTCGACACAACTCAAAGTGGTGGGTGCCGACCTCATTTCGGTGGGTCAGTTCAATCCGGGTCCGCAAGACACCAGCATTGTTGAAGAGGACATCAGCAGCCACCGCTATCGCAAACTGGTCATGCGCGACGGCGTCCTGGTCGGCGCCATCCTCATTGGTTGGCCGGAGCTGATAGAGCCGGTGGGCAAGGCGGTGAAAAAGAAACAATCGATCGACGGCGCTGCAGCGCAACTCAAGGCGGGCGACTGGACGTTTTTCACCGCGCGCAGCCATTAGTGCCGGGTTGCGCGTCGGTCAGTCGGGGCTGGCCCAGCACCATCAGCGCGGGTTGTACGCGCCGACGCGTTATAAAAGCGCTATGGAATCCATAAAGTCCGTCCGGCCAGCGATGCATCTCAGTCTCAGCAGGTCGCCCCAGGTTCGGCTGGCCGATGGCAGCAGTGCGCCCTTGGCCCCGCGCGATGCGGCACTATTGGCCTGGCTGGCGCTGGAAGGACCGACTCCGCGCATCCGCTTAGCGCAGCTGCTGTGGCCTGACAGCCCGCCCGAGGCCGCGCGCAATGCCTTGCGCCAGCGCCTGTTCCAGCTGAAGAAGCAGTTTGGTGATGGCCTCATCGCTGGGACAGCCACGCTGGCGCTGGATGACCGCGTGCGCCACGAACTGGCTGAATCCGACAGCGTGCTCGGTGCGGCGGACCACGGTTTCGGTCAGGAGTTGTCCGACTGGCTGGCGCAGCAAGGTGCCGCGCGGCGCACGCGGGTGTGTGAAGCGCTGGCCGAGCGGTGTGAACAGTCTTTGCTGGCGCGCGACTATGCCGACGCCCTGTCGCAGGCCAGCGCCTTGCTGGCGCTGACCCCGCTGTCGGAAGACGCCTACCGCCGCCTGATGCGTGTGCATTACCTGGGCGGCGACCGGGTGGCCGCCTTGCTGGCATTCGACCAATGCGAGCACATGCTCAAGAACGAGGTGAGCACCACCCCGTCGCCGGAGACTCGGGCCCTGCTGGCCACCATTGAGCGGGCCGACGGCAGTGCCACCCCTCCCGTGCCCCAGCGGGTGCCCGCCTCGGTTCTGCGCCCACCCCATCTGATCGGCCGGGCACACGAGTGGGCAGCCTTGCACCAGGCCTGGGATCACGGGGGTGTGGCTGTCGTCCTGGGTGAAGCCGGCATGGGAAAGACGCGTCTGATCACCGATTTCGCGCTGGCGCGCGGGCGCACGCTGGTGGTGGGCGCACGGCCGGGCGACGCGCGGGTGGTATATGCGGCGATGTCGCGCCTGCTGCGCCAGCTGCCACGCCAGGGACTGGACCAGCTTGCGGCGCCGTTGCGCCAGGAACTGGCCCGGCTGCTGCCCGAGCTGGGCGATGCACCGGCGATGGCCTCGCCCGAGGAGCGGACCCGTTTTTTCAATGCCATGGCGGCCGTGTTGGAGAGCCCGGTCTTTGGGATCGACGGCTTCGTGTTCGACGATTTGCACTTTGCCGACGATGCCAGCGTGGAGTTGCTGCAGTACATCTGGGCGGGGTCACACCGGCATTGGCTGGTGGCCGCGCGCGGTGCCGAGGTGGGCGACAGCGGGCGTGCGCTGGTCGCCACGTTCACTGCGCAGGCACAGGCTGTGGCCATCACCCTGGCGCCGCTGACGCTGGCGCAGGTGCAGTCACTGCTGGTCTCGCTGGAGCTGGCCGATCTGGACCCGGCAGAGGCTGCGCCCGTGCTGCTGCGCTACACCGGCGGTAACCCGTTGTACCTGCTGGAGACGGTAAAGGCCTGGTGGACGAAGGGGCCGTCACAGCCAACGCCGATGCAGCATTGGCCCAGTGCCGGCAACGTGGCTGCGCTGATCGAGCGCCGCATTGAGCAGCTCTCGCAGCCGGCGGTCCAGCTCGCGCGCTGTGCCGCCGTGGCCGGGGGCGACTTCTCCATCGAACTGGCCTCCCACGTGCTGGGTGTGCGCACGATAGACCTGGCCGACCCCTGCAGTGAGCTCGAAGCGGCGCAGGTTTTTCGCGATGGCGCCTTTGTCCACGATTTGATTTACGAGTCCGCGCTGGCCTCGGTTCCGAAGCCCGTGGCACAGCGGCTGCATGCCGAGATTGCGGCCTTTTTGCAGACCAGCGCCAGTGAGCCGGCGCGTCTGGCCCACCACTGGGCCGCCGCCCAGCAATGGACGCAGGCAGCCGCTGCCTATTGCGCGGCGGCCGAGCGCTCGCGCGATGCGTCGCGCCTGTTGGAGCAGGCGAGCCTGCTGGTCGAGGCGGCCCAGTGCTTTGCACAGGCCGGCCAGCAGCGGGAGCGCTTTGACGTCCTGTTGCAACGGGCGCGCATGCTCAGCGCCAATGATCTGGGGCTGCCCGCCCAGGAGGCGATCGCGCAGCTCGATGCGATTGCCGGTACCGATGCGCAGCGCCTGCAGGCACTCGAAGCGCGCCTGGAACTTTCGATGACGCGCTATGAGGGCGATGAGACGCTGGAGCTGGCCCGCCGCGCGATGGACAGCGCACGGGCGCTGGGCCGACAGGATCTGGAACTGCGCTTCGCCATCATCCTGTCAGGCGCGCTGTGCGATGCGCGCCAGGCGACCGATGCCGTGGACCTGCTGGCGTTGTATACGTCCAGCGCCTGTGCACAAGCCAACCTGGAACAGCAGTGGGAGTACTGGGAGGCCACCGCGCTGGCACTGGATTACGCCAACCGCCTGCGTGACGCCCTGCCGGCATGGGACAGGGCACGCGAACTGGCGCAGCACATGGGGCGGCGCGACATGGTGTGGAAGACCCTGTCCAACACCGCCTCGACGCAGGCCAAGATGGGCCTGGTGACGCAGGCCGCGCACATGGGTGCCAGCGCGCGCCAGCTTGCGCTGGACAGCGGCGAGGGCGTCACGATGCGGGTGCTGCAGATGCAGGTGACGGTGGCACACCGCCTGCGCGATGCGGGCTGCTATGACGAAGCGCTGCCCATGCTGGAAGAAGCACTGGCCGGTTACGAAGCCCTCGGCGGTTCGCATTCCGACAAGGCCCTGGTCGAGCAGCGCCTGGTGGTGCTCTACCAGCAATTGGGACAGCCCGCCCGCGCCGGCCCCTTGCTGGCCACGCCCCGCCCCGGCGTGCCCAAGGGCGTGGCAATGATCCGGCTTGCGCACTGTGCTGAACTGGAGCAGCAGATGGGGCGTGATGGGCTCATGCTGATGCGCGAGGCCTTGCAGATCATCCCCAACCCCGACGACATTTACTACCGCATCACCAGCCTCTTTGCAACCCGGCTCGTACCCGCTGAGGAGGGTGAAGCCCTGGCGGAGAGCCTGGCCCAGTGGGCCCGCACACGTGAGCGCTACGGCGTGGCGCTGGCGGGCCATGTGCGCGCGGGCGCCTGTGCCTTGCGCCTGGGGGCACCCGAGCGGGCGTTACCCCATGCACGGGCTGCGCTGGAGCTGGCACGCAGCTATTTGCCCGACAGCTTCTACGTGGCCGAGGCCTGGCTGGTGGCGGGGCAAGCCATGGCTGCGCTCGGGCGCCACGCCGAGGCCCGTCGCGTCACACGCGAGGGGCAGGCCTGGGTGCGGGGGGTCCACGCCGCGCATGTGCCGGTGGAATTTCAAGACAGTTTTTTGCACCGCAACCCGGTCAACCGCGATCTGCTGGCACTGGCAGCGGACGCCGCATAACGCCTGCATAACGCTGTAGTGTTTACAACTGCCCCAGCGGCGGCATGTCGTCGCCTAACCGGGAGCATGAAATGATGAACAGCAACGTGTTACACAAGCAACGCGGTCAGAAGACCCTTCTGGCCTTGGCTATTGGGTCCAGCATGCTGCTGGCGGCCTGTGGTGGCGGTCAGGACTCCATGGGGGCCGACGGGTCAACCGGCCTGCGGGTCACGCGCGCCGACTACTCCGAACTGAGCGCCAAGCTGCGCAACACCCGCCTGTGTGACTTGTCAGGCTGCTACGTCGCGTGGAATGTCGTGGACTCGGACGGCGATGGCGTGTGCGACGCCGACGAGATCATGGCGGGCACCAATCCCTATGACCCGCTGAGCAAGCCCTCGTTGCAGGTGGTGGTCGAACTCAGTGGTAAATCGCAGCTGCCCTCGTTCGAGGCCGGTCGCGGTGCATTCGCCGTGTTTCCCGCAGAGATGCAGGCGAAGTTGCAGGAGTACTACAAGGACAAAAGCCCTATTGACCAGGCGTTTGCCTTCCCGCTGGGGATTGCGCGGGGCGACAGCCTCAGCCGCGCCGGCATCAAGACTGACCAGTTGAAGGAATATGGCCTCGATCCTGATCGGGACGGTTTCACCATTGGCTTTGACCGACCCACAGAATCCGGCCTGCCAGCGCGTCGGGTAGGGGGGGGTGATGTGAGTCTGATCAGCGACAAAAAAGATGATGAATTGACGCCACTTCCCAAAGACCTGCCACCTCCATACGATCATGTGGCCGAGCCGGATCCAAACGGCGATGTAAGACACTATTTTGCGGATGGATCAGGGATGTCCTTGGACAAAAATGGCAAGGTTTTGAGAGTCTGGTACACCAATCCCGATGCCGACGCGGGAGCCACCGAGCCCACCGCAGAGCAGAAGCAGGCCTTTGAGCGCTTGCGCGGCGCGGTCACGCGCATGGTCGAAGGATGGTCCGCGCCCGAGGTCTCCGGAGAACTCCCGCAGGACAAGAAGCCCCTGATCATGCTCGTGGACCCGGAGTACGCCGGCCTGACCGGCGCGATGGTCTTGAATCCGCCGCTGCTGACGACCGCGCAGCCGGAGGTTCGCCCCGACCTGCCACGGCCGGACGTGCCCGCTGGCTCGCCGGGAGGCAAGGACGGTTGCACGGTTGGTTGCGACAAGTGAGTTGCGCGGCACCACGCCCGATCTGTCGGAGGTGTGGTGGCCTGCGCAATGTTCGTGTGCTACAAAATATATAGCTATAAGCGCATATTCTAAAAGGGCTGGAACCACATCTTTCTGATAGTGACAAGGCGGTCTGGCTCCTGCGCTTGACTGGCCCCAGCCAGCCAGACCGCCCCCCGTTGATCCCGTCGATGCCGCGCCCACGTGCGCGCGCTACGCCATCGGCCGGTTTGTCCCATTCCCATTTCCTGAAAATAATGGATGTACCATCAGGCGTAGATTGCCGCGCCCCCGGTTGACCGGGGTATGGCCGTCTCCCACAGAGGCCCGGACAATGAATGGAGGACAAGCGGCATGCCCCAGGATGAAATAAGTTTTACCGACTTCATTGCATCGTCCATTCACGACATGAAAAACTCCCTGATGATGCAGGTGCATGCGCTGGAGAGCGTTGCCGCCGAGTGCCGTCAAAAAGGGGACCTGGAAACGGTACAAAAGCTGGGAGGCGTGCTGTACGAGGCGTCGCGCATGAATTCCAGTCTCATCCAGCTGCTGGGCATCTACAAATTTGACAAGGCCATCTACCCGATGGACGTGGTAGAGCACTCCCTGGCCGATGTGATCGCTGAAGCGGTCATGCAGAACACCAGCAACCTGAATTTCAAGGGGCTGAAAATTACCACCGAGTGTGATCCGGACCTGTATTGGTACTTTGACCGCGACCTGGTGTCCGGCATGCTGCTCAATGCACTGAATAACGCCTACAACTACACCAAAAGCCGCATCCACATTGTTGCCCGGCAGGTCAACGGCATGCTGGAGTTGCGCGTGGAGGATGACGGCCGGGGCTACCCCGCCAGCATGCTGTCGAACAACAGCATGGGTGCCAACAAGGGCATCCATTTTTCCAAAGGCAGCACCGGGCTGGGATTTCACTTTGTTTCCCGCGCGGCGCGGATGCACAAGAACGGCGGAACATGCGGGTCATTGGCCATTGAAAACGGTGGCCAGTGGGGTGGTGGTTGCTTTATCGTGAGATTGCCATAGGCTTATGTCGCAGGACAAAGAACAAACGTTGATCGCACAACTCAAAAAGGCGAACATTCTGATCATTGACGACTTTCAGGGCATGCGCACCATGCTGCGAAATATGGTCAAGGATGTGGGTGGCGTAAAAATAGACACCTCCGCCAGCGGCAAGGAGGCAATCAGCCAGCTGAAGCAGCTCAATTACGACATCGTTATCTGCGACTACAACCTGGGGCCAGGGCCGAATGGCCAGCAACTGCTGGAAGAGGCCAGGCTGAACAACTACATAGGCGCTGCTGCTGTGTGGATCATGGTCACGGCGGAGAAAACCACGGACATGGTCATGGGCGCGGCCGAGGTCAAGCCTGACGACTACATCCTCAAACCCATCAACCAGGACATGTTGCAGACCCGCCTGGAGAAACTCCTGCTGCGCAAGAAATCACTGGGCGGCATTGAAGCTGCCCTCAAGTCGAAGAACTACGTGGGCGCCATTGAGCAGTGCGACCTGAAGATCCGGGAGAAGCCCGCCAATCTGCAGGAAATCCTGCGCATCAAGAGCGATGTACTGTTGACCATTGGCCGCTTTGAGGAAGCAGCCACGCTGTTTGAATCGGTGCTGGCCGTTCGCAGCGTGCCCTGGGCCAAGACCGGATTGGGCAAGGTCAAGTTCCACACCAAGGACTACGAGGCCGCCAAACGCATCTTCAGCGAAGTTCTGGCAGACAACCGTATCTTCATGGAGGCCTCGGACTGGCTGGTCAAAACGCTGGATGCCATGGGCGACACGGTGCAGGCGCAAAAAGTGCTGCAGGACGCCGTTGGCCTCTCGCCCAATTCTGCTGTGCGGCAAAAGGCGCTGGGTGAAACCGCCTACAAGAACGGGGACCTGGACCTGGCGCAGACGGCGTTTGAGCACACCATCAGGATCAGCGAATTCTCGCCCCACAAGAGTGCTGCGGTGTTTGCGGGTTTGGCCAAGGTGTTTTCTGAAAAGAACTCGCCGGTGGAAGCCCTGAACGTGCTCAAGCAAGGTAAAAGAGAGTTCAAGGACAGTCCTGGAGCCGAGTTGGAAACGGCTATTGCCGAGAGCATGGTGTATGAAAAAATGGGGCAGCAGGACAAGGCGCTGGAGGCCATGGCGCAGGCCCAGCATCTCAAAGGCGATCTGGGAGGCGCGCTGGGTCCGGCCATGGCCATGGAGATGGCCAAGGCGCTGTTCCGCCTGGGCAACAAAGAGGCCGCCGCAGCGCTGCTGCGTGACGTTGTGAAAAACAACCACGATAGCGCAGGTATCTCCGCCCAGGTGCAAGCCCTGTTCGAGAGCGAACAACTGGGGGACGAGGGGCGTGCACTGATCCAGGCCTCACGCCAGGAAGTCATCAATATCAACAACCAGGGTGTGGCCCTGGGGCGCGAAGGCAAACTGGACGAAGCCATCGCGCTGCTGCGCAAGGCCCTTCAGGAAATGCCCGGCAGCGAAACGGTGATGATGAACCTGTGCGGTCTATTGATCGTGCAGGTGAAGAAGAGCGGCCGCAGTGATGAACGGCTGGCCGGAATCCGGGAGCTGCTGTACCGTGTGCAGGTGCTCAACCCTGCCAACAAAAAGCAGCACGAATACACGGCGGCACTGAATGCCCTGTGAGCGGCAAAGAACAGAAAAACGACCAAGCAAATGGACGTTTGCGTGGATCGTCCTGTTGTTTTTCACCTTCCATGTTTCAACGGGGCATGCGGCCCAGTCCGACTCCATCCAACTCAACGCGGAACAAAGCGCCTGGGTTGCGCGCCACCAGGGGCAGCCGCTCACCGTCGGTTTTGATCCGTTTGGTGGCGTAGACAGTTTTGAATTGCGCGGCCAGCGCTTGGGTTTTTTGCACCTGCTGTTGGCCGACATCCAGAAACGCACGGGCCTGAAGTTGACGCCGGCCGAAAGCACCGGATGGGACGATGCCTACAGCCGCTTTGTGGCCGGCAAGATCGATGTCTTGTACGGTGCCAACGCCACCCCCGAGCGCGAGAAAATCATGCGGTTTACGGCGCCGGCCCAGCGCTATCCCTATGTTGTTCTGGCACCCAAGGACGGCGGTGTGCAGTCGCTGGGTGATGTGGATGGCAGGCGCCTGGGTTTTATTGACAACGACTTTGTTCTAGAGGCGCTGCCGCGCGTCTATCCCAACGTCCATTTCACCCCCACTTTTTTTGCCGACCAGAACCTGGCACTGGCGGCACTCAAACACAACCGCATTGACGCCTTTGTCACCTCCGGCGGCGGCGTGGAAGTGGAGTACCTGGTCAACAACCCCGAACTGGGGGTGATTGCGAAACTGCGTGCCATTACGTCGGACATGACCCTGGCGGTCCTGCACCAGGACGCGGTGCTGGCCAGCATTCTGGAAAGCTATCTCAGCCAGAGCCAGTCGACGATTGACGCCATGGCGCGCAATGCGCTCCAGCTGTACCACCGCAAGGCTTTGCGGCTGACGGACGCCGAGCTCGATTGGCTGGAGAAATCTGGCGAAGCGGTGGTTGGGGTTGCCGAAGACTATTTGCCGTTTGACTACTACAACAAGGGCAGCTACCAGGGCATTGCGGGCGAGTCGCTACGGGCCATTGCCGACACCATCGGCCTGCGGTTCACGGTGGTCTCGGCACCCTTTGCCCAGGTGATGGACCAAGCGCGCGCCGGCACCGTGCACGTGGTCGATATGGCCAAGACGGAAGAGCGGCTGCGTGACTTTCTTTTTCCGCACCCCATCAGCACCGAACGGGATATCGTCATCGGCCTCAAGAGCAGCCAGCCCGTCCCCGATATCTACGCGCTCGACGGCTTGCGGGTCGCAGTCATCGACGGTTTCTGGCACGAGGAGTATCTGCAAAAGAACCTGCGCCATCCCCGCATCGTCAAGACACAGGACATCATGGAGTCATTGCGCAAAGTGCGCGAAGGGGAAGCCGACTACCTGATAGAAAACCCGACCGTGATCGAGTTCTACATCAACGGCCTGGGCTATCAGGACCTGGTCAAGCGTGGCAACACCTCCAGCGATTCCTTTGTGTACTTTGGTGTGAGCCGCACCCAGCCCGAGCTGGCCGGGATCATGGACAAGGTCATTCCCCTGCTGTCGTTCGAAGAGATGAAGTACCGCGGCATCCAGTCGGTGCCAACCCTGACCAACCAGTCCACGCTGCACCTGCGTTGGGTGGCGGGCTTGCTGGCCGTCGCGCTGGTGATCATCGTCGCCGCAACGGCGGTCATTGCCCGCAAGCTGACCAACGAACGCATGGCCACGCAGTTTTTACGTGAGCGCGAACAACTGCTCTACACCGATGCGCTGACCGGCTTGCTGAACCGCAACCACTTCAGCCACCACGCCCAGGCGCTGAGCGAAAGCATAGGGTTCCCGCAAGCCATCGTCGTCGCCGATCTGAACAACCTCAAACGCACCAATGACACCTACGGGCATTCCGCGGGTGACCGCCTCATCGGGATGTGGGCGGAGGCCGCCCGCGCCCACTGGCCGCTTGCCAAGGGGTACCGCATGGGCGGTGACGAATTTCTTTTCCTGATTGCCTTGCCGCCAGGCAGCGCGCCGATAGAGCAGCAGCTGGAAGCGTTCCAGCAGCGCTGCGCTTCTATGACGCATACCCTGGCCGATGGGACCGCCATGCACCCTTACAGCGCCCTGGGGTTTGCATTGCGCACCGACCCGACCACGGGACTGGAGCAATGCATGGCCCAGGCGGATGCCTGCATGTACGCGATGAAAGCGACGCAAAGAAAACGCAGCACGGATCTCGCCTGAAGCGTGTGAGTCGTCAATGCATGCCGTAGGCATTGGGCACGTGGATCTCCATCATCCGGTCGGGCGCCCCCAGTGGCTTGAAGCCGTATCTGGCATACAGGCCATGGGCATCCCGGGTCGCCAGCAGCATGCGCCGCAGGCCTTGCAAGTCCGGATGTTGTTTCACCGCGGCCATGAGTCTATGCACCAGACCTCGCCCGCGGTGGGCCTCCAGAATGTAGACATCGGCCAGGTAGGCAAAGGTCGCCTTGTCGGTGATCACCCGCGCGAAGCCCACCTGACGCCCGTCGTCCAAGACTCCAAAGCAGACCGAGTTGGCGATGGCACGCGCGACGGTCGCTCGTGGGATGCCGGGCGACCAGTACGATGTGGACAGGAACGCATGGATGGCATCCACGTCGAAGCGCGTTGGGTCGGTGGTGATTTCGTAGGCAGGCATGGGTGCAGTTTACGGGACACGCCACCTGGCGTGGCTCGCCATAGTACATTCTCGTCATGCAAACCGTTGACCGAAACACATTGATCCGCACGGTGCGTTCAGCACTGGAGAACCTGGCCTGCGTCGATGCGGCTTGGGAGGGCGGAAGTGCCGCATTTGGCGCGCTGGACGAATATTCCGACCTCGACGCGGTTGTGGTGGTGGCTGACGATGCGATAGACGCGGTGTTTGCTGCGGTAGAGTCAGCGTTGATCACGCTTTCACCGCTTAGGGTTCGCTATGATGTTCCTGGCTCCGCAGATTACGTGCAAAAGTTCTACAGCCTGGAGCGGGCGTCAGAGTTTCTGGTGCTTGATTTGGTGCTGATCCGTCGGAGTGATCCGCTGTTGTTTCGCGAGGTCGAGTTGCACGGTGAAGGGACTGTCTGGTTTGACCGCGCGGGTGTGCTGCACGAGGCGCACCTTGATCCCATTGCCGATGCGCAATTGTCACGGAGCCGGATTCCGCAACTGCGTGCCGCTTTTGCCATTTTTCAGCACATCCCGACCAAGGAGCGCTTGCGTGGGCGTGCGGTCGAAGCATTTCAGTTCTACCAATCCATGACGCTGCGCCCGCTGGTCGAGGCCTTGCGTCTTCTGCATTGTCCGCAGCGGCGCGGATTTGGGTTGCGCTACCTGGCTCGTGACCTGCCGGCAGACGTTGTTGCCCGCGTAACTGGGTTGGCGTTTGCGCAAGACCTGGCCGACCTCGAACGTAAACACGCTGAGGCGCAGAAATGGTTCTGGGAAACGATGAGTTCACTGGAACAGTCGGGTCAATAGTTGCCTGCGCTTCTGAATGCAGATCCAGGAATAGCATGCACGATTACCACCGCAATCTTTCAACCTCTTTGTCCTGTTGGGCGTATGTGTCTGGGCTCGTCGCCACCCTGGTTGCTATGCCGCTGGGGGCGGCTACTGGCGGCGTCACCACCCATCCCTGTCGCATCGACGGCGTGCCCAATGAGTTGCAATGCGGCGTCATTCAGCGGCCACTGGACCCGCAGCGGCCCCAGGGCGTGCAGATCGACGTGCACTACCTGGTGGTTCCGGCGCTGGCGCGCAACAAGCAGCGTGACCCGGTATTGCTGCTGGCCGGTGGGCCCGGGCAGAGCGCCATCGGCGTTGCGCCCGCGGTACTGCCCCGGCTCACGCGCTTGAACTACCGTCGCGACCTGGTTTTCATTGACCAGCGCGGCACCGGTCAATCGGCGCCGTTGCAATGCGCGGACGACAGCCAGTTGCCGGTGGCGCAGGCGCTGGACCCGCGTGCGCAGTTGCAGAGGCTGGAGCAGTGCCGCCTGGCGCTGGCCCAACTGCCCCACGGCGATCTGCGCCTGTACACCACCACCATTGCCATGCAGGATGTCGAGGCGGTGCGCCAGCAGTTGGGCGTGCCGCAATGGAATCTGATCGGTGCCTCCTACGGCACCCGTGCCGCGCTGGAATACCTGCGCCTTTTCCCGGACAAGGTGCGCCGTACCGTGCTGGACGGCGTGGCCCCGCCCGACATGGTGTTGCCGGCCAGTTTTTCGACCGACGGCCAGGCCGCGCTGGACGCTGCCTTGTTGGCTTGCGAGCAGGATGCCGCCTGTGCGAAACAGTATCCGCAGTTGCGCCAGCAGTGGGCGGCGTTGCTGCAGGGGCTGCCGCGCGCGGTCAGCGTTCTTCACCCGGTGACGGGTCTGCCCGAGCACTTCACACTGACGCGTGACCTGCTGCTGCGCAGCGTGCGCGCTCCGCTGTACGTGCCTGCGCTGACCTCGGCACTGCCGGCGGCCATCGACGCGGCCAGCCAGGGGCGTTGGGAAGGCATGCTGGGCCTGGGCAGCGGCCTGGCTGGGAGTGTTGGCAAGCGCAAGGCTACGCGCCTGGCCATGGGCATGCACTTTTCGGTGGTCTGCGCGGAGGACGTGCCGCGCCTGGGCACGGCGAGCGATGTGGTTGGCGCAGATTTTGGCAACGCCGACGCCGCCTTCTACGCGCAGGTGTGCGAGAACTGGCCCCGGGGTGCGGTGCCACCGGACTTCTACACCCTGCCGGCGGCACTCTCGCCGGTGCTGGTACTCAGCGGTGGAGCCGACCCCGCCACGCCGCCGCGTCACGGTGAGCGGGTGGCGCGGGCCTTGGGCACCACCCACGCCGCGCGGGTGCAGCACATCGTGGTGCCACAGGCCGGCCACGGCGTGGCCGCAGTGGGCTGTATGAACGACGTGCTGTTTCGCTTTATCGACGCGGTGCAAGACAGTTCCGCGTTACCGCAGGACGCCAGTTGCGCCCTCAAGATCCCGCGTCCGTCAGTGTTCGTGCCGGTGCAGGTGGGTAAGGACCAACCATGATCCACATCGACAACGTCAGCAAACAGTTTGTCGCGCGCACCGGCGGCTCGCTGTTCAAGCGCGGCACGCCGCAGACCGTGTATGCCGTGCGCGGTGTCACGTTGCACGCGCCCAGCGGCCGCATCACTGGCTTGCTGGGTCCCAACGGCGCGGGCAAGACCACCACGCTGCGCATGCTGGGTGGTTTGTTCCAGCCCGACGGTGGCAGCATCACGGTCGATGGCATCGCGGTGGCCCAGGCGCCGCAGCAGGCGCTGGCGCGCATGGGCATTCTGGGCGATGCGCATGGCCTGTACCCGCGGCTGTCGGCGCGGGAAAATATTGTCTACTTTGGCCGGCTGCAGGGCATGGACGCGGACGCCGCGCATGCGCGGGCGCAAGAGCTGTCGCGCCTGCTCGACATGGACAGCATCCTGGACCGCCGCGCCGAGGGCTTCAGCCAGGGCGAACGCATGAAGACCGCCCTGGCGCGCGCCCTGGTGCATGACCCGGCCAACATCGTGCTGGACGAGCCGACCAATGGCCTGGACGTGCTGGCCACGCGCGCGCTGCGCGAGGTCTTGCGCCACCTGCGATCCGAGGCGGGCGGCAGCAAGTGCATTGTGTTTTCGACCCACATCATGCAAGAAGTGGAGCAACTGTGCGAGCACGTGGTCGTCGTCTCCCAGGGCCGTAGCGTGGCCGAGGGCACGGTGCCGGAACTGTTGGCGCTGGCCGGTGAAACCCGCTTCGAGGATGCCTTTGTCAAACTGGCCTTCCCCCAAAGCGATACCCCTATCCCTGCACCGGAGGCGGCATGCGCACAGGTTTGATGAAGAGCTTCTGGATTGTTTTTGCCAAGGAAGTGGCGGATGCGCTGCGCGACCGCCGCACCCTGTTGCGCTTGCTGGTGCCCGCGCTGCTGATGGGGCCGCTGCTGCTGCTGGCGCTGTCGGGGCTTATCGCCTCACTGGAGGCCCGCGCCGAAAAGCGCGAGGTGATGGTGGTGGGCATGGAGCACGCCCCCACGCTGCGCAACTTCCTGGAGCGTCAGACCTATGCCATCCAGAGCGCGCCGGCCGACTACGAGGCCCGCCTGCGGGCCACCACGCTGCTGGAACCGGTGCTGGTGATTGGTGAAGACTTTGAGCGCGAGCTGCTGGCCGGTGAGCGCCCCACGGTGGCCGTGGTCAGCGACAGCGCCAACCAGCGCGCCGGTGCCGGCGTGCCGACCCTGCTGCGGCTGTTGCAGGGTTTCAACCGCGAGCGTGCCACGCTGAGCCTGGCCTTGCGCGGCGTGTCCACCGACCTGCTGCAGGCCGTGGACGTGGAGGAGCGCGACCTGGCCAGCACCCAGGCCCGCGCGGCCCGCATGACCGGCATCATTCCCATGTTCATCATCATGGCCGTGCTCTACGGCGCGCTGACCGCGGCGCTGGACAGCACGGCGGGCGAGCGCGAACGCGGCTCGCTGGAGCCGCTGCTGATGAACCCGTTGTCGCACGTGGCGCTGGTGCTGGGCAAGTGGGGTGCGGTGGCCTTGCTGGGCATGGCGGTGGCACTGCTGTCCAACCTGAGTTTTGTGCCGGCGCAGTGGCTCATCAAGAGCGACAGCCTGCAGGCCATGTTCCAGTTCGGCTGGTTTGAGGTGGTGACCTTTCTGCTGTTGCAGCTGCCGCTGGCCGCCGGGCTGGGTGCCGTGTTGATGGCGCTGGCGATTCGCTCCAAAACGGTCAAGGAGGCGCAGGCCGGCAGCGCGCTGGTGGTCACCCTGGTGGGGCTGGCGCCCATGGTGAGCCTGTTGAACCCGGGTGGGGACGCGGCGTGGTACCTGTGGGTACCGGGCCTGGCCCAGAACACCCTGATGCTGCTGGTGCTCAAGGGCGAGGCCTTGACCTGGGCACGGGTGCTGCCGGGCGTGCTGGTGGGCGCCGCGCTGACGGTGGGGTGCCTGCTCTACGTGGCACGCTCCATGCGCGCCGCGGTTGCCCGGTAGCTGTCCAGGGTGTTAGCCCGCCACGCGGGAACCCACCCGGTTAGTGCGTCGGGAATCGTGGCCTGTGTAGCATCGGGCAAGCCCAGCACACGGGCCGCTTGTTGCAATGCCGCCAGTGCCGTGGCCGGGCTGGCGGTGTCCAGAGCCTGCGCGCCATTTTGCTTGGACAGTTTTTCGCCGTTGACCCCCAGCACCAGCGGTGTGTGCAGGTACTGTGGCGTGGGCAAACCCAGCGCGCGTTGCAGCAGAATTTGTCGTGCGGTGTTATCCGCCAGATCGACGCCGCGCACCACCTGCGTGATGCCCTGCGCGCCATCGTCCACGACCACGGCCAGCTGGTAGGTGAAGCAGCCGTCGGCGCGCTTCAGCACGAAGTCGCCCACCTCGGCGGTGACGTCCTGCTGCTGCGCGCCCAGACGCAGGTCGTGCCAGATAATCGTGTTGTACGCTATCGAGTTGATAGCGGTATGTGTTGATTCCACGAGGGCTAGCGGCCCGTTTTTCATATGTACATTGGTGCGCAGGCGCCAGGCACAGGGTGTGTGGTCCGCTTTGCGTCCGGGTGCCAGACCCTGACGGCAGGTGCCCGGGTATACCAGCTCGGTGTGGCGTGCGCGCTGGCCCCCCGCCTGGGCAATGGCCGCCTCAACCTCCTTGCGTGAGCAGGCGCAGGGGTAGGCCAGACTGGCGGCGATCAACTGGTCCAGCGCCTGTTGGTACAGCGCAGACCGGGTGGATTGCCAGGTGACCGGTTCATCCGGCTCCAAGCCCAGTCGGCCAGCTGTTGCAGGATGCGGGGCTGCGGCACCGGGCACGGTGCGGGGCGTGTCCACGTCTTCCAAGCGCACTAGCCACTGCCCGCCATGGGCTCTGGCATCCAGCCAGCTCGCCAGCGCCGCCACCAGCGAGCCGGCGTGCAAGGGGCCGGTCGGGGAGGGGGCGAATCTTCCTCTGTAGTGGGATGGTTGTTGGGTCATATATCAGCCGGGGATTCTCGGGTATTTCAGGCGTTTCGGGCACTTCAGGCGGGGCGGGTTTGGCGGGGTCGGTGGGCCGGGTGTCCCTTCTCTGGCCCACGCTCGCGGTCTTAGGCTTTGGGTTCACATACGCTACTGCGTCAAGGTGGTGGCGTGTGCGCCTGTTCTGTAGCTGCCGCGAATGGGGCCGACGAAGGGACACCCGGCCCACCGACCTGGTGGCGCGTGGTGATGGTCGCTACAAAATACATAGCTCACTATGCATATTCCACGAGGGCTGGTGGCCAGTTCGGCTCATGGTCTTTCTCAGACCTCGGCCCAAGGCGGGCGGGCGCAGGCCGCGCGCAGTCCTTCGTGCGCCGCAATGCAATGCGCAGTAGAACTATGCGATGGCCAGCGCCAACTCAAGCCCCGACACAAAGGCGTCCTCCACCCGGTGCCCGAGACACCAGTCACCGCACACGCCCAAGCCAGCCTTGGCGTCCCACAGGTGGGACTTGCCCAGGGGCGTGTCGGTCTTGGCGTGCAGCCAGCGCTTGGTGTCGGAGTGGGCGGGTACGGCGCGTATGCCGGTCACCTCAGCAAAGGCCTTGGTCAGCTTGGCTTGCACGCGTTGCGGGTCGTCCTGCAAGTGCTCTTGCGACCAGGCGGCGCTGGCTTGCACGGTCCAGCGCTCGACCGCACCGCGACCGGGCTTGCTGGACTCGCGGGTCAGCCAGGCGATGCGGTGGTGGGTGCTGCGCGCCGCATTCCATTGCGGCCCAAGCGCCGACATGCCCGGTTGCATGGCCTGGGGGAAGGCCAGCATCAGGGTCCAGCACGGCGACACGGAGACATGGCTGGTTTTCTTCAGCAGCGTAGCCGCCTTGGGCGTGTGTTCCAGCAGGGCGCGGGCCTGGGCGGCGGGTACGGCCAGCACCACGGCATCGAAACCGCCGTAGACGTGGCTGCTGTCGCCGGTGCCCAGGGTGCGCAATTGCCATTGGGCCTTGTTCAGGGAGTCGCGCTCAATGGCGGTGACCTGGGTCTGCATCTCCATGCTCTGGGCCGCGGCCAGGGGCTGCGCCCAGCGGCGCACCAGTGCACTCATGCCGGGGCTGGCCACCCAGTGGGGCTCGCGGGCCGGCAAGCCGGCGGCGGCGACGCGGCCATGGTCATCCAGCACCTGCACGGTGTTGGCGCTCCAGCGCTTGCACACCGTGGGCGTGGTTTGCAGCGCCTGCACAAAGCGCGGATCGCGCACGGTGAAATACTGGGCACCCGTGTCGAAGGTCCCAAACGCACTGTTGCGCGTGGCCATGCGTCCACCCACCGTATGGCTTTTCTCGAACACCGTGACCCGGTGGCCCGCTTGCACCAGCGTGCGCGCACAGGTGACTGCGGCCATTCCTGCGCCAACGATGGCAATGTGTCTGGAAGCGGTCATGCGTGTTGTCTCCTAATGTGGATGGGTGAACCCAGTTTATACGCCTGCGGGTGTCCGCCGGGCGGGATTACCGGATTTCTTAGGAATGGCCCCGGTGTTGCTCCAGCAAGGCCGCCCGCGTGGTGGGGCTTTCCAACTGCTTCAACCACCATTGCAGGGCGCGTCCCTGGGTGGCGCCTTTGCCGCCGCGCCACGCATAGTGGATGGCGACCTGGCGGTGGCCGCGCTCGGTTTTCTTGACCACCAGGCGACCGGCGTCGATATACGGGTCCGCCATGCAGCGCGGCAGGCTGCCGCCGCCCAGTCCGCGCAAATGGGCGTCGAGCTTGGCGTGCATGCTGCCGACGGTAAACACGTCCTGCCCGCTCAACAAGCCAAAGGTCAGTCCCCGGCCGCGCTGCACCGAATCGGCCACGGCCACCGCACGGTGCTGCTGAATCAACGCGTCGCTCAGGGGCTCGGGTGCATTGGCCAGTGGGTGGTGCGGCGCCACCGCATAGACAAAGGTCATCGCGCCCAGGGGCTTGCTGTGGACGTCCGGAGTGTTGGCTGCATCGGGGGTCACGCCGATGGCCAGATCGGCCTGGCCGGAGGTCAGCGCTTCGAGCGTGCCCGACAGCGTCTCATCGCGCAAGCGGATGCGGGTAGGTGGTGCCTGGCTGAAGAAGCTCTCGCACAATTCCATGACGGTGGATTTGGAGATGACGGTGTCCAGCGCAATGGTGAACTGGGATTCCCATCCGGTGGCCACGCGTTTGACCCGGTTGGCCACGGCGTCGATATCGACTAGCAGGCGCGCGGCTTCGCGCAACAGCTCGGCGCCTGCTTCGGTCAGTTGGGCCTGGCGTGAACTGCGGTCGTACAGCAGCACGTCCAGCGCGTCCTCGATCTGGCGCACGCGGTAGGTCAGCGCGCTGGGCACCATGCCCATGGCGCGGGCGGCGGCGGCGAAGCTGCCCGCCGCTGCTATGGATTGCAGCATGGCCAGCGCGTCCGGGGTCAGCACATCGCGAGCAGTTTGCATGGAGGAGCCTTACAAGTTGAAAACATTTGAATGATGCCATCAAAGGCAGCCGCTGGAAACCGCAGGGTGATGGACTAAAGTTCATCCCAGTACTGTTCACCACTTGAATAAGGAGATTGTCATGTTGACCTTGCGTAAAGCCGCCGACCGAGGCTATGCCGACCACGGCTGGCTCAAGTCATTCCACAGTTTTTCATTCGCGGGCTACTACGACCCGCAGCATATGGGCTGGGGCAATCTGCGGGTGATCAATGAAGACCGCATTGCACCGGGAACCGGCTTTGGCACCCATGGGCACCGGGATATGGAAATCATCAGCTATGTGCTGTCCGGCAACCTGGCGCACAAAGACAGCATGGGCAACATCAAGGGCATTCCGCCCGGCGACGTGCAGCGCATGAGCGCCGGACGCGGTGTGCAGCACAGCGAGTTCAACCACGCACCCCAGGAAACCACGCATTTCCTGCAGATCTGGATAGAGCCCAATGTGACCGGCATCGTGCCCAGCTACGAGCAAAAAACCTTTGCCGCAGCGGACAAGCAGGGCGTTTTGCGCCTGGTGGCCTCGCCAGATGGTGCGCAGGGCTCGGTGCTGATCCATGCCGACGCGCGCCTGTACAGCGGACTGTTCGATGGCACGCAGACTGCAACCCTGGCCCTGGATCCCCAGCGCAAGGCCTATGTGCACCTCGTGCGCGGTGCGATTGCAGTCAATGGCGTGGCGCTGTCCACAGGAGATGCGGCCTTGCTGGAGCATGAAGACCGGTTGACGCTGGACCAGGCCAGCGACGCCGAGGTTTTGGTTTTTGATTTGCGTGCGTAGTTTTTTCAGTCAACACGGAAAGCATGGAGTATCGGAATGGCAAAAGTTGTAGTGGTTTTTCATTCGGGCTATGGCCACACCCAGCGCCTGGCGCAATCAGTGGCCCTGGGCGCGGGTGCTGAACTGATCGCCATTGACGCCGACGGCAACCTGCCGCCGGGCGCTTGGGAAAGCCTGGCCGTGGCCGACGCCATCGTCTTTGGTTCGCCCACCTATATGGGCAGTGTGAGCTGGCAGTTCAAGAAGTTTGCCGATGCCAGCAGCAGACCCTGGTACACGCAAGCCTGGAAGGACAAGATCTTCGGGGGGTTTACCGCCAGTGCCAACGTCAATGGGGACAAGCATTCCACGCTGCATTACCTGATGACCCTGGCCATGCAACACGGCGGCGTGTGGGTGGGTACGGGTTTGAACTACAACAATACCAAGGCGTCGCAGCGCAGCGACGTGAATTACCTGGCCTCCAGCGCCGGCCCCATGGCCCAGACACCGGGGGACGCCAGCGGGCAGGAGATGAACGCGGGAGACCTGGAAACCGGTCGGCTGTTTGGCGCACGCATTGCCGCGCTGGCCGGCGCCAGAGTTTGAGCAGGAAAACTACAATGCGGCCATGTTTATCCACTTGCGCCTGCACACCGAATTTTCCGTCGTCGATGGAACCAACCGAATAGATGACGTCGTAGCGGCGGCCGTAGCGGATGGCCAGCCCGCGCTGGCCATTACCGACCTGAGCAATCTGTTCGGGGCCATCAAGTTTTACAAGCAGGCGCGCGCCAAGGGCACCAAGCCCATCATCGGGGTTGAAATATTTCTGGAAGGCCTGGGCGGCGACGCCACCGCGCTGTCGCGCATGGTGCTGCTGGTGCAAAACAAGCAGGGCTATCTGAACCTGTCGGAGTTGTTGGCCCGGGGCTATACGCAGAACGTGGTGAAGAATCAGGCGGTCATCAAGCTGGCCTGGTTGCAGGAGTTGAATGAGGGCCTGATCGCGCTCGCGGGTGCACAAGCCGGACCGGTGGGGCAAGCCCTGGTGCAGGGCGACGAAGCCCGGGCACGGGAAGTGGCCCTGCAGTTGGCCGGTGTATTTCCGCATCGCTTTTACCTGGAGTTGCAGCGCGCGGGGCGCGTGGACGACGAAGCCCATGTGATTGCCGCCGTGCAGCTGGCGGCCCGCATCCATCTGCCCGTGGTCGCCACCCACCCGGTGCAGTTCACCACTGCGGAAGATTTTGAGGCGCACGAAGCGCGTGTCTGCATTGCCGATGGCGAGATACTGGGCAACGCCAAGCGCGTGCGCAAGTTCACACGCGAGCAGTATTTCAAATCGGCCGAACAGATGGAGGCGTTGTTTGCCGATCTGCCTTCCGCCCTGGCCAACACACTGGAAATTGCCAAGCGCTGCAGTCTGACGCTGGTGCTGGGAAAAAACTATCTGCCGGAATTTCCCACGCCGCTGGTCAATGGTCAGCGCATGACGCCGGATGAGTATTTTCGCCACGCATCGCACGAGGGCTTGAAGGAGCGCATGGCGCACCTGTACCCGGTGGAAGCCGAGCGCAACGCCCAGATGCCGCAGTACGTGGAGCGCCTGGAGTTTGAGATCGGCACCATTTTGAAGATGGGTTTCCCCGGCTACTTTTTGATCGTGGGCGACTTCATCAACTGGGCCAAGAACAATGGCTGCCCGGTGGGGCCGGGGCGGGGTTCCGGTGCCGGCTCGCTGGTGGCCTATGCGCTGAAGATCACCGACCTGGACCCGATCCGCTACAAGCTGCTGTTCGAGCGTTTCTTGAACCCCGAGCGGGTGTCCATGCCCGACTTCGACATCGACTTTTGCCAGACCAACCGCAACCTGGTCATCGATTACGTCAAGGCCAAATACGGCAAAGACGCCGTGAGCCAGATCGCCACCTTCGGCACCATGGCCGCGCGCGGCGTGATCCGCGATGTGGGCCGGGTGCTGGACATGAGCTACACGTTTTGTGACGGCATCAGCAAGCTGATCCCCAACAAGCCGGGCACCAACGTCACGCTGCAACTGCCGCCCACGGACGGCAAAAAGAACGACAAGTACGTCTACGCCTCCGAGGCCGAACCGATTTTGGCCGAGCGTGAAGCCAAGGAAGAAGACGTCAGGACCCTGCTGGAAATGGCGCGCAAGCTCGAAGGCATGACCCGCAACATTGGCATGCACGCCGGGGGTGTGCTGATCGCCCCGGGCAAGCTGACCGACTTCTGCCCGCTGTACCAGCAGCCCGGCAGCGAGTCGGCGGTGAGCCAGTACGACAAGGACGATGTGGAGGCCATTGGCCTGGTGAAGTTCGACTTCTTGGGCCTGGCTACGCTGACGATTCTGGAGATCGCGCGCGAGTTCATCAAGCAGCGCCACCCGGGCCAGGAAAATTTTGCGTATGAAAACCTGCCGCTGGATGATGCCAAGGTCTACAAGCTGTTTTCCGACGGAAAGACTGAAGCCGTATTCCAGTTTGAAAGTACCGGCATGCAACGCATGCTGAAAGACGCCAAGCCGTCGCGGCTGGAGGACCTGATTGCGCTGAATGCGCTGTACCGTCCCGGCCCCATGGACCTGATCCCCAGCTTCGTGGCGCGCAAGCACGGCCGCGAAGAAATCGAGTATCCCCACCCCTTGGTTGCCGAGATGCTGAGTGAGACCTATGGCATCATGGTCTACCAGGAGCAGGTGATGCAGACCGCGCAGATCCTGGGCGGCTATTCGCTGGGCGGCGCCGACATGCTGCGACGGGCCATGGGCAAGAAGAAGGCCGAGGAGATGGCCGAGCACCGCAGCATCTTCCGCGCCGGTGCCGCCAAGAATGACATCAGCGAAGCCAAGGCCGACGAGGTCTTCGACCTGATGGAGAAGTTTGCGGGCTACGGCTTCAACAAGTCGCACGCCGCCGCCTACTCGCTGCTGGCCTACCACACCGGCTGGATCAAGGTGCACTACACGGCCGAGTTCTTCTGCGCCAATATGACGGTGGAAATGGACGACACCGACAAGTTGAAAGTGCTGTTTGAAGACGCCGAGAAGATGGGCCTGTCCTTTGAGCCGCCCAATATCAACCGCGGCCGCCACCGCTTTGAGCCCATCTCGAACAAGGAAATCCGCTACGGACTGGGCGCCATCAAGGGCACGGGCCAGCAGGCCATCGACGCCATCGTGGCAGCGCGGGAAGGCAAGGGCCCCACCAACGAAGCAGGTCCGTTTACCAGCCTGTTTGACTTTGCCCGCCGCGTCGACCGTACCCGGCTGAACAAGCGCTGCGTGGACGCGCTGATCAAGGCCGGCGCCTTTGACACGCTGCAGCTCAACCGCGCGTCGCTGTCGGCGTCCATTGACCGGGCCTTTGACTTTGCGGCCGCCAGCGCGGCCAATGCCAACCAGCACGGCCTGTTCGACATGGGCGGTGAGGATGACCACGGCTCCAGCACACAAGAGCCCGATCTGGTGGAGGCCATGCCCTGGGGTATCAAGGAGCAGCTGACGTATGAGAAAACTGCGGTGGGCTTTTACCTGTCCGGCCATTTGTTTGACGAAGTGACGCTGGAGGTGCGCCGCTTTGCCAAACGCCCGATTGAAGAGCTGATCGACACCCGCGAGCCGCAGTTGCTGGCCGGCATCGTCACCGATTTCCGCGTCATCAACGGCCAGCGCGGCAAGCTGGCGCTGTTCAAGCTGGACGACAAATCCGCGATGATCGACGCGCGGGCTGAGGAAGAGCTGATCAACGCCAACAAGCATTTGTTCAAGGACGACGAACTCATCATCGTCATGGGCAAGGTGCGCGATGACCGCTTCTCCGGCGGCAAGCAGCTCACCATCACCCAGGTGTGGGACCTGGAACAGGCGCGCTGCCGCTTTGGCAAATACCTGCGGGTGGCGGTGAATGCAGCGGCAAACGCTGCGGGCAATGGCGGCACGCCGGATGTGCAAAAACTCTTGCGCGAGTTCCCGGCCAAGCGTGAGCAGACCGAGCAGGGTGAACTGGTGCGCGGTCTGGCCGTGCGCTTGGCGGTGCAGTTGGGCGTGGACCAGGAAATAGCGGGTTGCAAGGGCGCGGAGTTTGATTTGCACCTGGATGACACGGCGCGTTTTTACCCCAGCGACGCGGCGATGGCGGGGTGGCGGGCGCAGGCAAACCAGGGCAAGGCGGTGATCGCTTACGAATAGCCGCCGCGCTTGCGCGCAGCGCGGGCTTCGTTCCCCCCGTGGGAAAAACCAGGCAGGGGGTAGGGGGCCTGGTAGTTGACAGGGATTCTCGTTTGAATTAAATTACTAACCAATTGGTCATTAATTAAATTCCCGATATCCCCTAACCCTCTCAGGTAGTCCCGTCATGCCCCCTAAACCCCTTTCTTTCCCGTTGGCCCTGGTTGCCGCTGCCCTGTTGCTCAGTGCCTGTTCCAAGCCGGTCCCGCCGGAAGAGCCCATTCGGGCCGTCAAAGTCATGACCGTGGGGGTCGACTCGATGCGCTCCGGCGCAGAGTTTGCGGGCGAAGTGCGGGCACGTGTCGAGTCCCGTCTGGGGTTTCGGGTCGGTGGAAAAATCGTGCGGCGTCAGGCGGAATTGGGTCAACGCGTGAAGGCCGGAGACGTGCTGGCGCAACTGGACCCACAGGATTACCAATTGGCGGCCGCGGCCGCCAAGGCACAGGTGAGCGCAGCCCAGACCAACCGCGATCTGGCAGCGGCCGATTTCAAGCGCTACAAAGAGTTGCGGGATCAGAATTTCATCAGTGGCGCGGAGCTGGAGCGCCGCGATGCCAGCCTGAAGGCAGCGCAAGCGCAGCTCGATCAGGCCCATGCGCAGGGCACGGCACAGGGCAATCAGGCGGCCTACACCACCTTGGTGGCCGACGTGTCGGGCGTGGTAACGGCGGTCGAGGCCGAACCAGGGCAGGTGGTGGCAGCCGGAACGCCGGTCGTGCGCATTGCACAGGATGGGCCGCGGGATGCGGTTTTCTCGGTTCCGGAAGACAAGGTGGCCCAGATCACCGTGGGTTCGGGCGTGGATGTGCGGGCCTGGACTGCTACAGAAACACTCAAGGGAGTGGTGCGTGAGGTGTCGGCCAGTGCGGATCCGGTTACACGGACCTTCACGGTCAAGGTGGCTTTGCCAGCCGCGGACGCTTTGAGCCTGGGCAAGACGGTCGTCGTTGTGCCGCATGCGTTTGACCGCAGCGGCGTGCAGGTCATCAAGCTGCCCACCAGCGCTTTGCGCCAGGATGGCAAGTCCTCGGCGGTCTGGGTATTGGACAGTGCCAGCATGACCGTCAAACTGCAGCCCATCCAGATCGCCACGGCCGATGGCAATGACGTGGTGGTGGCCTCGGGCCTGCTGCCGGGCATGCAGGTGGTGTCGGCCGGCGTACACGTCCTGTCGCCTGGGCAGAAGGTCACGGTCTACAAGGAAAAATCGGCTCCAGCCCTCGTCAATGCTGCACAAGGAGCTATGAAAAACATAGCGCCTGTCGTGTCGGAGCCCAGTGCTCCTGCCAGTGCAGCCATTGCGAAGTGAGCGCGCCATGAAAGACCAACACATCCACCCTGAAAAGGGGTTCAACCTGTCACGCTGGGCGATTGACCATGCACCGCTGACACGCTTTCTGATGATTGTGCTGATGGTGCTGGGCACCAACGCATTTTTCCAGTTGGGGCAGGACGAGGATCCGCCGTTCACCTTCCGGTTGATGGTCGTACGCGCCTTCTGGCCGGGCGCCACGGCGCAGCAGATGGCCGAGCAGGTGGCCGACAAGGTGGAACGCACCTTGCAAGAGGTGCCCAATGCCGACAAGATCCGCAGTTACTCCAAGCCGGGCGAGACCACCATCCTGTTCCAGGTCAAGGACTCGACCAGGGCAACCGACGTGTCCAACATCTGGTACACCGTGCGCAAGAAGGTCGGAGACATTCGGGGCTCCTTGCCCGCCGGCGTTCAGGGCCCCTTCTTCAATGACGAGTTTGGGGATGTTTTTGGCGTGATCTATGCGCTGGAGGCGGATGGATTCAGCGATGCCGAAGTGAAGACCTTCGCGGACTCCGTGCGGCAGACCTTGCTGCGCGTGACCGACGTCAACAAAGTGGAACTGATGGGGGTACAGGACGAAAAGCTCTACATCGAAATCTCGCAGAAACGCCTGTCGCAACTGGGGCTGGATATGAACCAGGTGCTGGCGCAGCTAGGCCAGCAAAATGCGGTGGAGAGTGCTGGCGCTATCCAGACGCCGCTGGATGTGGTCCAGGTGCGGGTGGCGGGCCAGTTTCAGGGAATGGAGCAACTCAGTGCCATGCCGATCCGCGGCAGCTCGGGCAACCAGTTGCGCCTGGGTGATTTTGCCGAGATCAAGCGGGAGTATGTAGACCCGCCAGCGGTGAAGGTGCGCCACCAGGGCAAGCAGGTGATTGCCCTGGGTGTCTCCATGGCCAAGGGCGGTGACATCATTGCGCTGGGCAAGGCGCTGGCGGTTGCGACCCAGAAGATTGACGCGACGCTGCCTGCGGGCATCCACCTGGTCAAGGTGCAAGACCAGCCTGCAGCAGTGGCCAAGTCGGTCAATGAGTTCATTGGTGTGCTGATTGAGGCCATTGCCATCGTGTTGACGGTGAGCTTCATCAGCCTGGGCCTTCACAAACGCAGCACCAGTACACATTGGTACAACCGCTACTACGTCGACTTTCGCCCCGGCCTGGTCGTGGGGATCACGATCCCGCTGGTGATGGCGGTCACGTTTCTGGGCATGGGCTACTGGGGCATAGGCCTGCACAAGATATCGCTGGGCTCGCTGATCATTGCGCTGGGCCTGCTGGTGGACGACGCCATCATTGCGGTGGAGATGATGGTGCGCAAGATGGAAGAGGGCTGGGACAAGGTGCGCGCCGCGACCTTTGCCTACGAGATCACGGCCATGCCCATGCTGACCGGCACGCTGATCACTGCCGTGGGTTTCCTGCCCATCGGCATCGCCAAGTCATCCACCGGTGAATACACTTTTGCCATTTTTGGTGTGACCGTGCTGGCGCTGGTGCTGAGCTGGCTGGTGTCGGTGTATTTTGTGCCCTACATGGGCACGGTGATCCTGAAGGTCAAGCCGCATGGCGTGGGGGATGAGCCGCACGAGTTGTTCGACACGCCTTTCTACAACACCTTTCGCAAGACTGTGAACTGGTGTGTGGAGCACCGCTGGATCACCATCGGCATCATGCTGCTGAGTTTCGCGGCGGGCATTGCGGGTATGGGTCGGGTGCAGCAACAGTTCTTCCCGGATTCCGCGCGGCCTGAAATCCTGCTGGACGTCTGGTACCCCGAAGGCACTTCGTTTGCGGCCAATGAACTGACGACCAAGCGTGTGGAAGCGCGTCTGCTGCAGGAGCCTGGGGTTGACACCGTGAGTACCTGGGTGGGCTCCGGTGTGCCGCGTTTCTATTTGCCGCTGGACAATATTTTCACGCAGAGCAATGTGTCGCAATTCATCATCGTACCCAGGGACCTGAAGCTGCGTGAGCCGTTGCGCATCAAGCTGCCGGCCCTGATTGCACAGGAGTTTCCCGAGATACGGGCCCGGATCAAGATCTTGCCCAATGGCCCGCCGGTCGCGTACCCGGTGCAGTTCCGGGTGGTGGGCCAGGACCCGGTGGTGCTGCGCGAGCGTGCCGACGAGGTCAAGACGGTCATGCGGGCCAGCAGCAATACCCGCGGGGTCAACGACAACTGGAATGAATCCATCAAGTCAATCCGCCTGGACATTGACCAGACCAAGGCCCGCGCGCTGGGCGTTTCCAGCCAGAGCATTGCACAGGCGTCCAAGACCATGTTTGGCGGCACGACCGTGGGCCAATACCGTGAGGGCGACAAGCTGATCGACATCGTGCTGCGCCAACCACAGGACGAGCGCAACACGATCACCGATGTTGCCAACGCCAACCTGCCAACCGCCAGTGGCAAATCGATTCCGTTGACGCAAATTGCCACGCCGTCATTTGCCTGGGAGCCCGGTGTGATGTGGCGTGACAACCGGGACTACGCCATCACGGTGCAGTCCGACATCGTGGAGGGCCTGCAGGGCGCCACGGTGACCGCTGAGCTGCTGCCCGCGCTGCGCGCGCTGGAAGCAGGCTGGAAGAGCAAGGGTTTGCTGAACTACCGCATTGAGGTGGCCGGTGCCGTAGAAGAGAGTAGCAAGGGTTCTGCCTCGATTGCGGCGGGCATACCGATCATGCTGTTCATCACCTTCACCCTGTTGATGCTCCAGTTGCACAGCTTCAGCCGCGCCATGCTGGTATTTCTGACCGGCCCGCTGGGCATCGCCGGTGTGGCCGCGGCCTTGCTGGTGTCGGGGCGTCCATTTGGCTTTGTGGCGCTGCTGGGCGTCATTGCCCTGATGGGCATGATCCAGCGCAACTCGGTGATCCTGATCGACCAGATTGAGCAGGACCGGGCTGCCGGCGTGCCGGTGTGGGATGCTATTGTGGAATCGGCGGTGCGGCGCCTGCGCCCCATCGTGTTGACTGCAGCGGCTGCCGTGTTGGCGATGATTCCGTTGTCGCGCTCGGTTTTCTGGGGGCCCATGGCTGTTTCCATCATGGGCGGGCTGATTGTTGCCACGGTTTTGACCTTGCTGGCACTGCCAGCCATGTATGCCGCCTGGTTCCGGGTGAAGCGCGAAACCCCGGCGTTTTCCTGAGTTTTTCCTGCTGAACCCGCGCGTGGCGTCACATCTTTGTGGTTCTGGTCCGAAAGTGGGGCGCCCGCAGCAGGTTAAAATAGCAGGTTGACCAATTTCAATTGGGTGGTCAGCGTCCGGCAGACAGCGTCTGCACGAGACGATTGGCCGCCCATTTTGTTTTTTTGCGCGGGTGGCGAAATTGGTAGACGCACCAGGTTTAGGTCCTGACGCTGGCAACAGTGTGGGGGTTCGAGTCCCCCCCCGCGCACCACTTCGAATATTAGTTAGTTTAGGAGATCGACCATGGCCGTTACTGTAGAAACTCTGGACAAGCTGGAGCGAAAAATCACGCTGACTCTGCCCGTCGGCGTCATCCAGACTGAAGTTGATTCGCGCCTGCGCAAACTGGCACGCACCGTCAAGATGGACGGTTTTCGTCCCGGTAAAGTGCCCATGAACGTGGTGGCACAGCGCTATGGCTATTCAGTGCACTATGAAGTGATGAACGACAAGGTCGGCCAGGCCTTTGCCACTGCCGCCAATGAGGCTGCGTTGCGTGTCGCCGGTCAGCCCCGCATCACGGAGAGCCAGGCTTCTCCTGAGGGTGAGATGGCATTTGATGCCATTTTTGAGGTGTTCCCGGAAGTCAAAATTGGCGATCTGGCCAGTGCTGAAGTGGAAAAGGTCAGCGCCGAAGTCACCGACGCCGCGATCGACAAGACCGTTGAAATTTTGCGCAAACAGCGCCGTACCTTTGCGCTGCGCGCCAAGGATGCTCCCGCACAGGACACCGACCGGGTCATGGTGGACTTTGAAGGCAAGATTGATGGCGAACCCTTTGCGGGCGGCAAGGCAGAAGACTACCAGTTCATCGTCGGCGATGGCCAGATGCTCAAGGAATTCGAAGAAGCGGTTCGCGGCATGAAGCTGGGTGAGAGCAAGACCTTTCAGCTGGCGTTCCCCGCCGATTACCATGGCCAGGACGTGGCCGGCAAGACCGCTGACTTCATGGTCACCGTGAAAAAGATCGAAGCTGCCCATTTGCCCGAAGTGGATGGCGCACTGGCCAAGTCATTGGGCATTGCAGACGCATCCGTCGAAGGCTTGCGCAGTGATATTCGCAAGAACCTGGAGCGCGAAGTGAAACACCGTCTGCTGTCGCGCAACAAGCAAGTCGCCATGGAAGCTCTGGTGTCCAAGGCCGAGCTCGACTTGCCGAAATCCAGTGTGCAGTCCGAGCTGGAGCGCATGATTGAAAACGCCCGCGCCGATCTTAAACAGCGTGGCGTCAAGGATGCCGACAAGGCCCCAATCCCTGAGGACATCTTCCGTCCGCAGGCTGAGCGCCGCGTGCGCCTGGGCCTGGTGGTGGCGGAACTGGTTCGCGCCAACGCCCTGCACGCCAAGCCGGAACAGATCAAGAGCCACATCGATGAATTGGCTGCCAGCTACGAAAAGCCGGCCGACGTGGTGCGCTGGTATTACGGCGATAACCGCCGCATGGCCGAGGTGGAAGGTGTCGTGATTGAGAACAACGTGACAGAATTCATTTTGTCCACCGCCAAGGTAAGCGAAAAGACCATTTCGTTTGACGAACTGATGGCCCAGAACTGAGTGCGGATTCGCTGAAACAGCGGACCCATTCTTTGCATGTGGGGCTTGGACAGGGCTTGTAGTCCTGTAGGCAAGCCCCATTTGCATTCAGGGTTTGGTTTTTTCGTTACAGTCAGTACTGTTTTTTGGAGACGCTATGAATGTGAAATATGGTGCGGTAGGCAGCATGGAAACGCAGGGTTTGGGCATGGTCCCCATGGTGATCGAGCAATCGGGCAGGGGCGAGCGCTCATACGATATTTACTCGCGGTTGCTCAAGGAGCGTGTCATTTTCCTGGTGGGCCCGGTTAATGATCAGGTCGCCAATCTGGTTGTCGCCCAGCTGCTGTTCCTGGAAAGTGAAAATCCTGACAAGGATATTTCTTTCTACATCAACTCACCCGGTGGCTCGGTCAGTGCTGGCATGGCGATTTTCGACACCATGAATTTCATCAAGCCGGAAGTGTCGACACTGTGTATCGGCATGGCGGCCAGCATGGGCGCGTTCCTGCTGGCGGCAGGTGCGAAGGGCAAGCGGTTTTCCCTGCCGAATTCCAAAGTCATGATCCACCAGCCGTCCGGTGGCAGCCAGGGGCAGGCTACTGAAATCGAGATCCAGGCCCGCGAAATCCTGAAGACCCGTGAACAGCTCAACAAGATTCTGGCTGAGCGCACGGGCCAGTCACTTGAGCGCATTGCGCGCGACACCGAACGCGACTATTACATGTCGGCCGACGAATGCAAAGACTATGGACTGATTGATCAGGTGATTTCCAAACGCGTCTGATCGCATCCACCGTTCACCCCGGCGGTGCCTTGCGGCGATGCAGGCACCGTTTTTTTATTTGAGTATCATTCGGACATCTTCCGAAAAGGCGAGTGTCACATGGCCGAGAAAAAAGGCTCTTCCAGCGAAAAAACCCTGTATTGCTCTTTTTGCGGCAAGAGTCAGCACGAGGTCAAGAAACTGATCGCGGGACCTTCCGTTTTTGTGTGCGATGAGTGCATAGAACTGTGCAATGAGATCATCCGGGATGAGTTGCCCGCGACGACCGAGGGCAAGGACGCCAAGAGCGAACTGCCTACGCCGTCTGAAATCAAGGCCAATCTCGACAACTATGTGATTGGACAGGAGCCTGCCAAGCGCACACTGGCCGTTGCGGTGTACAACCACTACAAGCGTCTGCGGCACAAGGAAAAGGCCAAAAAGGACGAAGTGGAGTTGGCAAAGAGCAATATTTTGCTGATCGGCCCCACGGGTTCCGGTAAAACCCTGTTGGCACAAACCCTGGCGCGCATGCTGGATGTTCCCTTTGTGATGGCCGACGCCACCACTTTGACCGAAGCCGGCTATGTTGGAGAGGATGTCGAAAACATCGTTCTCAAGCTGCTGCAAAGCTGCAATTACGAAGTCGAGCGCGCACAGCGCGGCATTGTGTATATCGACGAGATTGACAAGATTTCACGCAAATCCGACAACCCTTCGATTACCCGGGATGTGTCGGGCGAAGGTGTGCAGCAGGCGTTGCTCAAGCTCATCGAGGGCACCATGGCCAGCGTCCCCCCCCAGGGCGGCCGCAAGCACCCGAACCAGGATTTTGTGCAGATCGATACGACCAATATCCTGTTCATTTGTGGTGGCGCCTTTTCGGGTCTGGAGAAGGTTATCGAGAACCGCACCCAATCGTCCGGAATGGGTTTTGGCGCGAGCGTCAAGAGCAAGCAGCAGCGCAGTTTGACCGACGTGTTCAAGGAAGTTGAGCCGGAAGACCTGATCAAGTTTGGCCTCATTCCCGAGTTGGTCGGGCGTATGCCAGTGGTGGCTGCGCTGGCTGAACTGACCGAGGACGCCTTGGTGCAAATCTTGACCGAACCTAAAAATGCACTGGTGAAGCAGTACACCAAGCTATTGGCCATGGAAGGCGCGGAACTGGAGATTCGTCCGTCGGCGCTGAAAGCCATCGCCAAAAAGGCACTGGCCCGCAAGACTGGCGCCCGTGGCTTGCGTTCGATTTTGGAGCAGTCCCTGATCGATACGATGTACGAGTTGCCTAACGCCAGCAACGTCGAAAAGGTGGTGGTTGACGAGTCCACCATTGACGAGAACAAACCACCTCTTCTGGTGTATCGCGAAATCGCCAAGAAAGCCTGATACGGGCTTTGGACAATGGCCTGATATGAAGGGCTTTTGTGCAGGAATATTGGAGTATTTGGGCTCCAGCTGCTTTCATAATGGGAGTTCGCTTGAAATTCAGGATTCCCGTTCCATATTCAACAGGTAACTAAGAGGTCCCCTATGTCTGGCCATTCCCCACTGCCTGCTACCCCCATTGAATTGCCACTGCTGCCGTTGCGCGATGTGGTTGTGTTTCCGCATATGGTCATTCCACTGTTTGTGGGGCGTCCGAAAAGCATCAAGGCACTTGAAGCCGCCATGGAAACCGACCGGCGCAT
>Ga0208509_1000027_pt1 | contig 94966 bp, 91 predicted proteins | sample LakWasMeta7_HOW4_2_FD_183857 | JGI IMG/M metagenome (GOLD analysis project Ga0208509, IMG submission 183857) | Freshwater sediment methanotrophic microbial communities from Lake Washington under simulated oxygen tension - Sediment Metagenome... | ecosystem: Environmental > Aquatic > Freshwater >...
ACTGCGTTGCCACGCTTCAATATGCCGATGCCATTTCGCTGTGACGGCCATAGCTTCTCCTGATCAAAAAATCACAGGATGCCCCATGTGAATTATTTTTTATAGATGGGACGGTTAGGCGCTTACAGTTGATTGTCCGTGGGTCGATGATGGCGATGGGCTTTAAATTGAAAAGGTAATAGAAGGGCCTCTCTTACGCTTTCAGCCCCCAGCACCGGTTCTTGACCAATGTAAGCCGTGCAGTTTCGGATTATCCGGACAGAGAGTGACGTTAAGGGTTCTCCCTGAAAATAAACCGTTCCAGATTGTATGGTATGAAGACCCATCAGTGTTCTCAGCACACTACTTTTGCCGGCGCCGGATTTGCCATATAACGCAGCTTTCTGTCCGGGCAAGAGAGCGAAGCTGATGTTGGAAAGAATGATTTTGTCCAGGGCCGTGACCGTGACCTGATCGAATCGAATAATCGGAGACATAAAGCAAGGGTTCAAAATTGAATCAGTCGTGACGATAAATGCTGGACGGCTTCAGCTATTATGGGGAGCATCTGGCTCTGCACGGAGAGTATCAATTTGCCTCAACTAGCGTGAATCTGTTTTCTGATGTTGAGCAGACTTTCGATGACTTAGGGCGACAGGCAGCAAAGGCTCGACTTTTGCCTGTCAATGTTAGATTTTATTCTAACTAATTTTTGATGTCGCCAGTTCAAATCCAGAGTTTTACAGGTTATTACAGGTATTGGCAACTGAGTTTGAATGACGTACCATAGATAGCATTGAGTTCTATTGGAGGCCCATCATGCCCTCGTTCTCGTCTCCTTTACGCCGCTCCAAACTATCCACCAGGCCCCTGCAGGCTGCATCAGTACAATCCCGCTTTGCCGGTCAGCATAGCACTGTCAATTGCCTAGCATGCAACCGGACTATGGTGCCTCGGGTAGTCAGTTATTATGGCCAGCCGTTACGGTCCATCTGTCCCTTTTGTGGCACGACCTTCAGCAAGTTTCCCAGCGGGTTACAGCGATTGATAAAACCTTTTCAAACACGCAGTTTGTCATTTGTGGCTTTTAAATGGATGATAATGGCCACGCTAATCTTTGGTTTGCTCTGGTCAATTTGTGCTTGGGCAAAGCTACCAGATAATTTAAGTCTTATTGCAGTATTCGGAACCATAGGTTTTGGATTGATGGCTGTTGCTGAATTTTTTGTGCAATCCATAGAACACCTCGCAGCCAGACTGTCTCACGAGAGCAATTACTATTGGTCAGCATTTGTTTTAATCATCATTGTTACTGCCAACTTTCGGCAGGATCTGATTAATTATCTTTTGCTGTTTTCCGGACTCTTGCTGATTCGCTGGGTGATGGTAGGCAGTGTGCGAGCGCTATTTGGATGTAACAATTGACTTAATCGTAAATGATGAATGGTTAGCTTTTAATCCGCCCTTGGGCTCGATTGAAGTTACCAATTTGATCAATCAAATCGCCCCTGTTTTGCCCAGCTGCACTTCTTAACAACTTCGCGATATTGTTGCCGTCTGTTTCACCTTCTTCAGCAAGCAGCCGTTGTTTTGCTGCACCCATATTGCCATTATTATCTCCAGCAACCGCAATTCCAGCAAAGGCTTCAAACATAGCTGCTCGGTAATAGGCTTGTTGGGTTGGAGTGAGTCTGTCGGCCACTTCATTCACCCGCTGATCTGCCCAAGTATTTGTTGCCTCAGTAAATCCAGGATATGACTGCGATGCAGCAAATTTAAGTGACTCCCAATAATTTTCACCTTTAAAACGGGCTTCTTTAAAACTGTCTGTAAATTGTTTCACAACTAGACTTCCGGCGGCTCCGGCGGCCTCAATATCCTTAGCCGTGTTATAAATACTACCACCCAGCATGTTGTAAGAAAACTCCGCTGCTGACGGAGTGTTGTTCGCCGCTGAAGCAATTACCGATCTAAAATGTTCGGCTTTGAGTTGCCTCATCTCGGCAAAGCCCTCACTCGAATGCTGATCTATTGCTTTGAGGCTCTGAGTATGATTCGCCTCAATGGATTCTTCACCTGATGCAATTCGACCGCGTGACCTGTTTATTTGGTTATATACCCGATACGTAGCACCTTCCGCTTCTTGTCGCGGATCAACAAGGTTTGCGTTATCAACGACAGACTGAACAGTGCCGATTTCTGGAGCCAGCGTTTTAATACTCTCGTTTTTACCAGGATTCCAGCTAGGATCTGTTGTTGGCGCATGAAACGCATCGCCCAGTAACTGGTAACCCGCGATTTCCGCGCTTCGCGACTGCTGACTATCCAGGGTTCGATAGCTGGGAGAGGAAAAGCCGGTTAACAAGGACATGCCTGCCGCCGCATAGGCCTGATCGTTATTGCTTATCCAACCGGCTGCTTTCCATTGCGAAGCTAATCGCTGCGCATCCCCGCGAAGGCCATACTGATCCAGCGCTTGGTCCAGCCGTTCCATCAAGGCGCCGTCACTGGCCAGTCGCAAACCGGTTTCCGCGGCGCCAAAGCTGGCCTGGGCTCCGAAGCGTTGCCCGGCGGAGACCGTTTGTTGATAGGTTTCCGAGGCGGAAACGGCATCGGTGGCACTGTGTTGTAACGACGATAACGATTGGTTTTGCAAGCCCATCGAGGCCACGTTACGGGTGCCGGATTGTGCGTCCAGGGCTAAACTTTTCGCAAGCCCCGCCTGATAACCCTGGCTGTCCGTCACCGTTTGCGCAATATCCGCGGCGATCGAGTCGGATTTATCCTGGCCGACTTTAAAATCGTTCTGTAACCGCCCGGAAATGGCGGTGCCCAAGGCTTCCTCGGACAGTTTGGTTCCCGCATTCGCGCTGCCGGCCACCAGTGCCGAGAAGTGATCCGCTGAAATACCGGTATCGCTATGCTTCTTGGCGAAAGTTTCGCCGAACTGCCGGTTATAGGCATCGGTATGGCTCGAACTGCTGGCGATCTGCTGGCCCAGGGAGCGGCTATCAAATGCATCGCTGGTAATGCTGTGGGTTTTTGAAGCTGTCGCCGACACGTTGTGCATGAAACTGCTCGTGGCTTGTTCGGACGCCTGATAGGCGGATGCTACGGCCGCGTTCAGGTCACGTCCTGCGGAAAAGGTCGGCAAGACCTTGTCGCTTCCGGTCAGGGTGACCGCCGACAGGGGGCTGTATTGATGCAGGGGTTGTGCGTTCAATAGCGGTCCGGGACTGACCACATCCGGGGTGGCGATTTTCTCGTTGACATAATCGCCGCCGTCCATCCGTCCCAGAAAATGCGTGGCGGTCACCGCGCCGCGGTAAATCAGCATCAGGGTGATCGCCGGGGTCGAGGCCGCCAACATGCCGCCGATCGACAGCCATTGCTGCAATTCCATATCGAGCTGGTAAATGCCCATCATCGACGGTAGATTGAAGTTGGCTGAAGTCAACGCCGCCATTTTGCCGGCCGCTGACATATTGATGAACAAATTCACCACCGCGAGAATAGGCATCCATAACTGGATCCAGAGCAGCATGGAAAAGTAACCGATGTTCATCCGTAATCCCACGCTGCCGAACAGCACTACGAACGCCATGATCGGGGCAATCGCATAGCTTAGGCCTTCGATAAACGCCATCATGGGTCGGACAATCCTGGAAAACAAGGTCTGTTCCGCTGCCCATTGGGTATTGCGCTGCTGGATGGCTTGTTCGATCATCGAGGCTTTTGTCCAGTGCATCGCATCCTCATGCCGGCCGATGACGCCTTTTTCGAACATCGGCAAAATCGCCGACATCAACATATAATCGGCCGCATGGATGACGCCGGGGCCGGCCAAGGCATCGAAGGCTTCCTGAATTTTCGGCACGGTATCGCTCGCTGCCGCGACACCCAAGGTCTGCTGCAACAGGTTTTCCAGGGAGGTAGCGAAGGCGCCATTCGCCACCACACCCAAATCCGCCCAGGCATCGGTGCAGGTTTTGGTTTGCGGCTGGCCACCGACATAGATTTCGGTCATGTAAATGTCGGAGTCGAACCGAAGCGCATTGAGGGGATCGGCATCGCGCAAAATGGCGTCGACCGATTTAAGATTCAAATCCACGCCGGTCAGGGTGCATTCGCGGACATAATTGGCAAAGGATGTTTCCATGTCGCTGCCGGCATTGGGGGCATTGGCGGCGCCCAAGCCGACCCGGGAGAGCAGGTTCCTCCGAACCGCGGTCAAGGTTTGCAAGCTATCGGCAAAACCATGGCCGGTCATCGAGGGCAGGGCAAAGGCCTGTTCGAACAGGCGAGTCGACCGATAACCCATATTCGACATGACGCTGCCGACGACGGCCGGTCCCAACGGCACGTGATCGACCACGACCACACTGCCGGTATAGGCATCTTCAATCGCGACCTTGACGGAGGGCGCATACAACATCAGCCACAAGACATACGCCAAAAACAGATCCTGATAGCGAAGTCCCCGGCCATCCCATTGCAATAAAGCCCGCAGCATGATGATGATCACGCCGATCAAGCCGCCCACACCGGCGGCGGTGCGGTAATCGCCGGTTCCGGAAATCATCGCGACCGCATTCAACACGGCTTGCAGGTAGGCCGAATCACCGACAGAGAAGATTTCGAACATAGAGACCTGACTTGAAAGGGCTGACGAACGGGAATGGCTAAGGATTCGGCCACGCCGGCGCGGAAGCCGGGAGCTGGGCCACACTGCCATATTGGCGCGGTTTGACGGTATTCATCAGTTGTTGATAAAACGCCATCAAGGTTTGTGGATTGCCATAACGACCGGCGATAGTGACATATTCGTCCTGGATCTGTTCGCGGGCGTCCTTCAGGGCATCCATCAGCAGCTTGGCATAGGCATGATCGTTGATCTGGGCGGCCGCCTGTACCGCAGTCAGTAAATCGTTGACGATCAACTGCGCCAGTTCCAAGGCAATCACCGGCGCGGCTTCTTCGGCCCAGAGCTTGGCAATCCCGGCGTCTTCGCGGGCCAAATTGTGGATCATGCCGCCGATGGCATCCGGTACAGTCTGCATGAAAGCCTGTTCGGTGGCGGTGATTTGGCCCTGGTTGGTCGAGAATTTAACGATCAGGCCATTGCCGTTGCTAGCCGAGCCCAGCAGGATCTCCATCACCCGTTGTTTGATGCCGACCAGATTGACGGTCTGCACCACCGGTTTCAGGCACTGGTCGGCGCCATGGCCATCCGAGCAGCTGTACAGTTTGACGGTTTGATAACTGTTGCCGGCATCGCTGCCGTAGATCAGGTCCTTGATGCGAAGAATGGGCGGCGGCGCACTCACCGGATTGTTTTCGCCCTTGCCGTCGGGGGCGGCTTGGGGAGCCTCGACAATGACCGTGCCGGAGATGCTCATCGCCGCCTCCAACAGGCTATTGCCGCCAAAGCGGAACCAGGCGCCGGCATTCTGATTGATCAACGCGCGCCAGACCAGATTACCCTGGATTTTTTGCGCCATGTCATTGGGCGCGTTCTGTTTGACCTGCTGTACCGGATCGCCCAATGTACTGGTATTGGTCCAACTGGAAAAGACATCGCTGATGCCCTGGGTGAACGAGACATTGGACAGATTGGTTTTACTCTGCAGATCGAATGCCTTGACGGTATCGTTGACCATGCCCTGCGCCAGTCGACAGGAGTTGCTGAACATCTGGTTCAGCTCCTGGATTTTCTTTTGCAGATCGGTCATCACCGAAGCGCACCACGGACACATGGCTCCTATCGCCAGTTGAAACGCATAGCCGGCGGCATTTGCAGCGATATTCCGCAGCAATTGCACGAACTGGTTGTAATTGATGAAGCTAAAGCTGCCGGCGAACAGATCGATTCCTCCACACCCGGCGCTGAACGAGGGCGGTACGAAAGACACCAGATTGGTGTTGGTAATGCCGTTACGAGCGACCAGACTACCGCCGGTAATCACGCCCCGCCGTTGCCCGAGATGCGCCGTCGGCGCGGTGTAATTGGTCATCGTGCCGAACATGCTGTCCATTTCCTGCTGCAAATCGGCATCAGCGGACATCGAACTCAGTGTCAGCAGAAGAAATAATAGGGCTCGCTTATCCATGGGGCTGATCATGGGGTTCTCCTGTCTTGAGCACTCTGTTGCAGCGCTTGAATCAATGACAGCGGGTCTTGCAGGGTCGCTGAGCTGACGCTACTCGAAGTCGGTAATAGCCGCGGTGTGGAACGGATGCCCTGAATGGTTTCGTACTGTGTCGCATCCAGCCAGCCCGATTCCTTGGCTGCCAGCAAAATGCGGCTGGTCATCTCCTCCAGCGACAACGCACCCTGCGAGAGCGGCACGATTTGCCGTGGTGGTTTCATCAGGAAGAGGGCGGGTGTTTGTTCCACGCCCAGCAGGGCGGCCTGGCCCTGATCGAGCTTGAAACTTCTGAACAGGCCATTCGGCATCGGCCGGCCATCCAGCGAGACCGGATAGATTTTAAAACCGTAAGCTTTTTCCAGCATGTTTAGAACTGGTGCCTGGAGATGGCAGTAGGGGCAATCGGAGCGAAAGAAAAACAAAATCCCGGCTTGGCCTGCGATGTCTTTTAGGGCGCGATCCGCCATGACACTGGCCTGATGATTGGCTTCATTGGCGGCATAGGTCGCAACCGGACGCCGGACGGTTTCATCCAACTGGGGATCGGACATCACCACATAACGGGCTGTGTTGGTAAAACGCTCGGCCTTGTCCATCATCACCCGTTGCAGGTAATAAAACGCCGCGACGTTTTCATGCGTCGGCTCATCAATCGCCTTGTTGAGATAAGTTTCCATGTTTTTGCGCAGCCAGGCCGAGGTGAAGGGTTCTGGTTCTGTCGGGGAGGTCGGCTTTGACGGTGGCTCAGCGGTCATCGCGGGCAAACTCGGAGCCGTTTGGGGCGGTTCGGGTTTGCGTTTCAACACCGGTTCCGGCTGGACTTCGTACCAGAACCAGCCGCGCTGTTTGTCCGTGAAATACGAAACGCCAGGCTCATCGACATCGGCGCCCCAGGCTGCATACACCTGGGACAATAGAGTCAACGTGATCAATAAGACAGAGTTTCGGTTCATAGCCGAATTTTCTATCAGGCCACTCCCACCCAGCCTGCAAAAGATTCCTGAAAGCGCCATGATTTGCAGTGGGGGAGGTGGGCAACATGTACGGGGCTGCCGTAAAAGATCGCACCCTGATTGATTTATTGCGAAGAGCTGATTGGAACCTCTCCTAAAATCACGATTTAGACCTGGCGTCTCTATTGGGGATGGCGAGATTAAATCCCTATGAAATGAGGGATTGCGATGCTCAGAATGTCCACCAAGTTGATGGCAAGTTCCTGCATTAGGTATTACTTGATCCTCGACCAGGTTTGGTCGATCTCCAAATCCCTAATGCAATAGGGATGAAGTCTTCAAAATCCCGATAGACATGAAAATCGCTTGGGTTGCTGGATGAACGCCGGAAACGCCATCGTTAGACCCTTTAATCCCCTAGGGATTTCAGGTCTAAATTCCTGTAGTTAAGTATTAGGGATCTTGAATGAGTAACGAACAAGCCAATTTGAACCCATCCGTGCTGTCGGAAGAAGACGTGCTCGGCTGGGTCGAGACGAAAGTGGATCAGCTTTACGCAGAGGCCAAGGTGTTGGTCGATGATTATTGGCGGCGCTTGAAAGCGGAGCAAAACCGGCATGTGGGATCGGAAAAGGCCCGAATTGGAGTGCGTATTCGCCGACGGGAAACTTGCCTGTCTTTCAGCATCGAGTGGTTTCGGATGGCGATGATTCGCCAGCAGGGCCAAACCAGACCCATCGCCCACTATCTCAAAAAAGGGCCCGGTTATCATTACCCCATGGGGCGTCTCCTGCAAGGAGAACCCGAATGGGAGGCGGTGCTGATTGAAGAGCTGGAAACCGAATTCGCCGACATTCGCAAGCAAATTGATTTATTGGGGAAAATTCGGGATGCCGTACAGGGCTATCGCAAGGCTACACGCTCAGGCTTCAATCGGCCTACGGATAAAATCCTTGATTGAAAATACCCTGGCTCTCCTAAACCTAAACGTTACTTCCCCTACCTTCCGGATGCCTACACCAACGCAACCTGTAGCCCTCCACGGCTAGCTCAGATCCCGGCTTCGCGTTCTTCCAGAATCATACGACTGACGGAAACGCCATCCAAGACCAGAGGCTGCGCCTTGCGCCGCTTCCAGGAAGGTAAATCGGGCACGACCGGAACGATGTCCGCGATAGGTTTGCCATTGCGCAGCACACGCACGGTTTCGCCCGACTCGACAAGATCAAAATACTGCTTGGCGTGGTTGCGCACTTCGGTTAACGTCGTTTGTTTCATCGTCATCTCAAGATGTGCAAAATAAAGTACATCGTATAGGTGCATTATCGCTGCCGTCAAACGGAGCAGCTTAATCCATAGCCACCCGCCCGTGTCTTTTCATTGTCCGACATGCTGGCTGTGGTCCGCATGTGCCTGTCCACTCTATCAATGCTTCTGTCTCGCGTTCGGGCCAAACCGTACAGAGTTATCCACAGCCGTGTCTGCCTTATTATTTAGATTAAATAAAGATTATAAAAAGATTAGCATGAGAATTTTGGGCGTCTTCAAATTGTCTGTATGCCAGGTCAAGCAAGGGCTGCAGCGATTTTCAAAAATGGGATTGGCGTCAGTCTAATGCCGTTTCCAACGTCAGTCGAATGCCGTGCTTTGCATCGGCCCAATGCCGTGGGGTGTCAGCCGAATGCCGTTATCCCGTCGGCCGAATGCCGTGCCTCTGTCAGTCGAATGCCGTGTCAGCGTCGGCCGAATGCCGTACCCAGCAGTCGTTAATTGACCCAAAAGTGCGTCAGCCGCATGCCGTGCCTTTTCATCCCTGCTGTTTGCTGATGAGATGGCGTTGTTGGCTCGGGGTCGGGTTCTTTTTGATCTTGACCGCATCCTCGGCAATCGAAAAACTTTCGATCGCTCCAATCACGACCAGAGCTTCCAGGGCTTTACGCAATCTCAGCTTGAAGTCCCGAAGGTTAGTTGTGCTGCTGCCGCTCAAACGATGGAGCGTGTCGATCTTCAGCGGATAAGGAGCCGCGTGGGAAGACAAAAAACCGTGCAGCCACAGTGCCAGCGGCTGTTTGCGCAACTGGTGCCGCTGCTCGAATTGAATATGAGTATAGCCGTCTTCAAACAGTCGGAGCATCGATTCGGTCAGTTCGACAATGTAACGCTGGGTTGCCTCGTCCCGGTAATACCGTAGAAAGCCTTTTTCACCAAAACTGTCGCGGCCCTGGAAGGTGATCTCGACAAAGGCCCCGCCCAAGCGGGCCATCGATTCTTTTAGCCACTCGTGCTGACTTTTGCCGGTGCCTTTACCGAGTGAGGTCAGCAGGGCATGGGCGCTGAAGGTGACGCTGAATCCCGGTAACTGTTGCCTGGACAGATGCACGATTTGCATCCAGACATCCAGATCCGACTGGATCAATTGGATGCCCAGAAACCGGACTTCGATACCGTCAACCGACGCCAACAAGGTGCGTTTTTTGTAGGCAATGCGTTCTTTGCCCTGGATGCCGGCAAACAACGCACTGCGTAAACAGGCATTGGGAGTGCCTCGCATCGTAGTCGGCCAACTGGGAATCGCCGTCAGCGGTTCGACAACGCGCAACTGAGCTTTTTTACGCTTGACCAATTGTTCAAAGCGGGCAGAAAAATCGTTGGGGTTGATAGGATCCGAGTGTTGACCGTTCATTTGTGAAGGTTCTGAGGGAGCGCGACAGTTTTTCATCGTCGCCTCACTTCAATAGGCTCTTAGGGTTACAGCCTTGTTTTAGGATGGACTTAGGAACCGTCGTGAGTTCAATGAGATCGTGGTCCTTTGCTGTCATGTCGAGTTGGTGATGGCAATACTTCCGCCAGGCGCGCTCGACGGCTTCATTGTTACTTGGGCTTGAAGGTGTAACGGCTTTGTTGTCGTTGCCAGGTTTAATTGACGATAAGCCGGAGCCGGATGACGAAGCCGGAATCGGGTTATCGACTTGCCGGACCACATGTTCAATCGACGCCGCGCGTAACGCCGCCCCACCGAGCTCACCGCCTTGCCAGGCATGATCGAGGCGCCAAGGCAGTTCAACTGGGGCATGGGGTAGCAGCGATGCGATCACAGCCTCGCTCACCTCTGCCAACGGGGCATGATGGGCGCAACCCGTGCTCAACAGTGAGTTTATGAGGAGGAAAGAGGGCAGGGATTTCGATTTCATGGTGGCTCCGGGATGATTTGAAAAAATCACCACCGTAGAAGGAATCAAGCGTTGCACTAACGTAAAAGATTCGGCTTTTGGATATCTTTTGTCAGGCACGCGGCCCCGATGTTTGCCACGATGAAACGCTATGCGAATCATTAATAGTGACTTCATCAACCGCCTGGGGAATCGCCTGTTTGGCCAACGTCCGGCGTTATCCACCGTTCAGTCGCCACCGCCCGAAGAGGAGATTCCACGCTACCCGCCGTTCATGAAAGGACTGCCGGCGGCGCCGGTCGAGCGCATCCTATCAAGCCAGGTCGAGCTGATCAAAGCGATCGAACATGCGCTGTCCTTGCCGGACGATCTTTATCGGACCATTGCAGAACCCGTCATTGCGCGTTATGCGGCCTTCAGCCATCTGTTGCCGGCCTCGGAATCGCACCATCATCGCGGAGCCGGTGGTCTGTTCCGGCATGGCTTGGAGGTGGCGCATTGGGCAACGCAAGCCGCACAAGGCTGTTTGTTTGCGACCCAGGCCACGCCGCGCGAACGCAAAGAGCAAGAGCTGCGTTGGCGCCTGGCGGTGTGTTTTGCGGGCTTGCTGCACGACATTGGTAAACCGGTTTCCGATATCGCAGTCGTTGACAGAGAGGGCAAACAACTCTGGAATCCCTGTGAAGAAAATCTGACCGACTGGGCCTCTCAGCATGGCATCGACCGTTATTTTTTGCGTTGGCGGGAAAACCGTCACAAGCGCCATGAACAGTTCTCCGCCCTGGTGATCGAGCGGGTTCTCACCCGGGCTTCGAGGACTTACCTGTTGTCGTCAGGCCCCGACATCATGCAGGCGATGCTGGAAGCCATCCACGGCCTGGACCGCGGTGCGAAATTATATGAACTGGTCATGGCGGCGGATCGGAAGAGCGTCGAGCGTGACCTGAAGGCGCATCATCATACCGTCGATTCGGCGATGGGGATGCCGGTTGAAAAATACCTGTTCGATGCCATGCGGCGCTTGATCAAGTCGGGACACTGGCTGGCCAATGAAAAGGGCGCGCGCCTCTGGCGGTTCAAGGAAGGCATTCATATTGTCTGGCGGACCGGCGCTCAGGACATCGTTGAATTGCTCGCTAAAGACAAAGTCCCCGGCATTCCGCACGATGAAGATACCTTGGCCGATATTTTGATCGAGCGCGGACTGGCAATTCCCAAGACATTGCCTGATGGCCGGCATTATCGCTATTGGCGCATGCAGCCTCAGGGACTGGATGTGGTCTTGTATATGTTGCGTCTGGCTTCAACGGAATTGATTTATAGTAATGAGCCGCCGGTTGCCATCGAAGGGATCGAGGTCGAGGAAGACCTTCAGGCAGTCGTTAAAGCCGAGTCGGAACGAGACAAACCAGAGCTAGAGGCTCAACCGATTGCACCGATGACCCCATCCTTGGTGACTGATGGCACGATGTCCGCGTCGGTTATGGGAATCAATCAAGAGCAGAATGACACGCTTGCCAGCAACCCGGAAACTGCGACGGCGCCTGATCAACGGGTCCTTCTGGAATACCCAGATCAGTTGAATAAGGATGAAATGGATGACACGCTGTTAAACCCGACTGTCAGAGTGGAATCGATAAACACGGATACGGCCATTTCTCAATCTACCGTACAACCCATCGAAAAGACTGGCACATCGAAAAAATTAAAAGGATCAATCACTCCACTCAGTCCTGAGGCATTCAACGTACAAACAGTCGCCCCTCCGTTCAAAGTCGACAGTGTCGATGAAGCCAGAAATTGGCTTCATGCCCATGGTTTGGCCGGAGAATGGCTCATCCAGCTGGCTGATGAAATTAACGCGGGAAATTTACAGTGGGGCATCGATCTGTTGGAGGCTCAGGGAAAATGGTTATTGCCGTTTCCGGACACGGCGCAAAAACTCCATGTCGAGCAAAACCTTTTTATCAAGACCCTGGAAGAGAAAGGCTGGCTGGTGACCGATGTTCTTTCTCCCATGCGTAAGGTACAGGTGATCAATCAGGTTCGGGGTGTCCTCTTGGCCCAGGAGCCTAGTGGCTTTCTGAAACAGCTCATTCAGGTACCCGGTCCGCTGGAGGTTGCAATGGAACAAGCTCCGAGAATTGCTGAACGAACACCTGTTAAGGACAAAAAGGCAAAACCTTTGCCGATCCAGCCTGAAAAGTCCGGGAAGCGGCTTGGCCCCAACAAAGCGTCGATTGCAAATAATCCGGTGCCTGCAGAAACCCGGGCAGCCAAAGGACTAGCCGTGAAACCGGCGCAATCCAAACCCGAGGCATTTTCCCAGCCCAAACCGCAATCTGATTCTGAGTTATCCATGACCCAAAAGCCATCGAAACTAAAGTCCGCTGTCGATACCGTTTCGACCCAGTCCTCCGTGACGAAGGTGGACCACAGTACGCCATCTGGCAGCCAAGCGGTCAGGGCCTTGATCGACCAACTGCGACAATCCAGGCCGGTTTCAAATGCGAGCCCTGCTGACAAAGATTGGTGCAGTGTCGAGGAGTCTGACATCGTTCAGTGTCTGCAACAGCATCCAGGACTCAAGCGCAGCACGCTATTACGCGAGATGGCCAGCCACCCGGATTGTCGGATCGATAAAGGGTGCTTCAAAGTCAGAGTCGGTCCATGAAGTCCGATTACGATTATCAGTTTCCCTGGCGGCCTCTCTTCGAAGTCATTTCGATTGCCGGCTGGCTCGGCGGTGCCATCATGGCCTCTCTGATCAATAGTTGGTCGGGATTGCCGCGTGAGCCCTTCGACTGGCTGATGGGGGTCTGCGGCATCATGATATTGTGGCGATCGCCGCCCGCCATGAGTCTCTGGGTCCGCAAAAGACGCCTTCGACAATTTCGATTTCAGTATCTGGAAGCCTCTAAGCTCAAGCGATTCGTGAAATGCCATCCGGAAGAGCTATGGTTCGGCTGGGGTTTTGATTGGGTGCAAAGCCATGCCCAGCTGGCTTACGAAATCCTCAAACGCGATGTTTCCACCCTCATTCCGACCGATCATCAACGCATGGGCTCGGCCTGGATTCATGGGCTTGAAATTTCGGAAAGTGATGTCCGTCAACCGCTTCAACATACGGCCGGCCATACGCTGATCGTCGGTACCACCGGCGCCGGCAAGACGCGGGCGTTTGATCTGCTGGTGACGCAGGCGGTGCTGCGCAGTGAAGCGGTGATTATCATCGATCCCAAAGGCGACAAGGACCTGATGACGTCGGCAAAGCGGGCCTGTCAACTGGCACGGCGCCCCGATCGCTTCGTCTATTTTCATCCGGCCTTCCCGGAGGACAGTGTGCGTCTGGATCCCTTGCACAATTTCAACCGCCCTTCGGAAATTGCCAGCCGTATTACCGCCATTTCACCAGGCGAGACGACCAATGATCCTTTCAAGGCGTTTGGCCAGAAGTCCCTGGATAACGTGATTCAAGGGCTCATGGTGATCGAGGAAAGGCCGACCTTAGCCAAGTTGCGCCGTTATCTGGAAGGCGGTCCCTCGACCTTGGTCATTCAAGCGTTGGAACGCTATTACGACAACTGTCTAGGCGATTGGCGGCGGGAGGCTAGACCCTATTTGAAAGCAGCTAAAGATATTGACTCCAAAGCCGCCGGTCTGGTGCGCTTTTATCGGGAGATTGTGCAGCATCAGGCGGCCAATCTGGATCTGGAAGGGCTGTTATCGTTATTCGAACACGACCGTACGCATTTCAGCAAGATGGTGGCCTCCTTGATTCCGATCATGAATATGTTGACGTCTGGCCCTCTGGGTCCTTTACTGTCGCCCAATCCGAATGATGTGGATGATCTTCGCCCCATTACCAATACCGGCCATATCATCGAAAAGGCCCAAGTGGCGTACATCGGGCTGGATTCGCTGTCGGATGGCTTGGTCGGCAGCGCGATCGGCTCGATTCTGCTGGCCGATCTTGCCGCCGTTGCGGGTGATCGCTACAACTACGGCGTTTCGGAAAGACCGGTCAATGTGTTTGTCGATGAAGCCGCCGAAGTCATCAATGATCCCTTCATTCAAGTATTGAACAAAGGCCGCGGCGCCAAGATACGACTGTTCATTGCCACCCAGACGTTCGCCGACTTTGCCGCGCGCACGGGCACCCAGGATAAAGCCCGGCAGGTCCTCGGCAACGTCAATAACCTGATCGCCTTGCGCATCATGGATAGCGAAACCCAGCAGTACATTACCGACAATCTGCCCAAAACCCGGCTGAAATACATCATGCGCACCCAGGGTGTGGCAACCAGCGCGACCAATCCCACGGTTTTTTCCGGCAATGTCGGTGAACGCCTGATGGAAGAGGAGGGCGATTTGTTTGCGCCGCAGTTGTTGGGGCAACTCCCTGACCTGCATTACATCGCCAAACTGTCGGGCGGGCGGATCGTAAAAGGCCGACTGCCCGTGCTGCGTTCAGCCCTCGATATCGGCAAGGCTTGAACGTGCAGCGTAATTTACTGCTCAGTTTGATGATTTGGCTCTTGGAAATCATTCTGGTGGCCTGCCTTGTGTCGGATCGATGGACACGGGAAATTCAAACGGCCGAGGACCAAATGATGATCGCCTATATCGGCGTCGAGAAAGAGGCGGAAATCTGCTGGACCAGCCAACGATGGTTTGATCGGCTCTTCGTAAGTACCGGCATCCGGGAGAGCGTCTACCACTACTTCATTCCGACCGAGCGTGAACGGCAACAATCGAGAGGTTTTGAAGATGTCGGCCGCCGGGATTTCTTTCCCTTTATTCAAAGCCGACTGGATGTGCTTTGGGAGACCGTATACCAGATGATCAAACGCTTGATCATGGCGTGGGTGTGGTGGCCGCTCTTGGCAGTCACCCTCATGCCTTTTGCGATCGATGGGCTGATTCGGCGCAAAATCAGCCAGACCAATTTCGATTATCCCAGCCCCATGGTGCATCGCTATACCCTTTATGTGATGCTGGGCGCCGTCTATCTGTTGTTCATGGGACTAACGCTGCCGTTTCCGTTGCCCCCACAAGCGATCCCGGTCGGCATCTTTATCGTGGCGGCTGCCTTGAATGTGTTTCTGGCCAATACCCAGAAGCGGGTTTAACGGTTTTTTCCATAGCATTAAAATACAGTGAACCAGGAAAACACATAGATCGGGATGATATTCGATTCAAACGCTTTATTTTTACGTCCGGAAATTCTGAATTTCACTGAAACTTCTTCAACAAGGCAGATGAGTTAAAAAAACACTTTCTATAACTCATAAGTTCACATATTATGATTTATAAGAGGAGGAGATATCACTCATGATGTGGAACTGGCAACAACCTGACTGGCCTGATTTTAGCTACGACCCATCCCGGATTGAGGAAAGCGAAAATCGTTTGCTGCTGGGCGCCGGCCTAAGGTTCGGTGCTTTCAAACACCTTGGCGAAGATGACAAGCGGCAATTAACCATTGAGCTGATCAGCAATGAAGCGCTGAAAACCTCCGAAATCGAAGGAGAATATCTTAACCGCGATAGTCTTCAGTCCTCTATTCGCCGCCAATTCGGATTGCTGTCCGATCATCGCAAAGTCTCTCCGGCTGAACAAGGCATAGCGGAATTGATGGTTTCGTTGTATCGGGGGTTTGCTGCACCTCTTTCCCATACCATGCTATTCGAATGGCATCAAATGCTGGCGAATGGTCGCCGTGACCTGCATGACGTCGGTCGGTACCGGACTCACACGGAGCCGATGCAAATCGTGTCCGGCGCCGTCTATGCGCCAAAAGTGCATTTTGAAGCCCCGCCATCCTCTGAAATGATGCCGGAGATGGAGCGGTTTATTGCCTGGTTTAACGATACAGCACCGGAAGGAAAAAAACCGCTGCCGGCTTTATTGCGCGCCGGCATTGCCCATCTCTATTTTGTCAGCATCCATCCCTTCGAAGATGGCAATGGCCGGATCGGACGGGCGCTTGCCGAAAAAGCACTGGCTCAAAGTTTGGGTCAACCGACCCTGATTGCCCTTGCCTACACCATCGAACGCAACAAAAAGGCCTACTACGAAGCGCTTGAGCGTGCCAATCGACACAACGAAATTACAGGTTGGCTGATCTATTTCGCGGACCTGGTGCTTACCTCCCAAGCCTATACCCAAAGCTGGATCGAGTTTCTGATCAAAAAAACCAAATTGTATGATCGGCTAAGAGGGCAATTGAATGCGCGTCAGGAAAAAGCGCTGGCCAGGATGTTCCGGGAAGGACCGGAAGGCTTCACGGGCGGGCTGAGTGCCGAAAAATACATCCACATCACGGGGGCAACCCGAGCCACCGCGACACGGGATTTGCAGGACTTGGTCGGCAAAGGCGCGTTGTCAAGGACGGGGGAAAGGAAGCATACTCGCTATCATCTCTACCTTGACGCCATCGTTTAAATCTTCAAACTGTCTGATGAATTCGCAATCCCCATAGACCTAAGCAATCATTAAAATTGCTCGAAAGCAGCCGGTGCAATTATCCTCAGTAAGGCGTTCCGTCCTTGTGGGTGAAGTGCCATTTCCCGTCCTTGAGATCGGCTTGAATATCATCGTCCGGGTACGCACCCTGATCTCCGGGAGTTCTATCGCCGATCTCGAGGTAGACGACGACTTCGGAAGTGTCGTTTATCAAGTGGTGTGCATTATCCGTTCCGGCCTTAAAGCCAGCGCACATGCCCGGAGCGAGTTGAGTATTGCCCTCGTTAGTTCGCAGCGTCGGATAGCCGCTGAGGATGTAGATGAACTCGTCCTGTTTGGTGTGACTATGGCGAAGAGCAGAGAGCGATTTCGGGGCGAGATGGGTTAAGTTGACGCCAAAGTTAGTTAGACCGAAGAGATCGCCAAGTTGCCGCTTTTCTCTCCCCTTCATTCGCGAGGCAAATGGTTCAGGATAATTCGAGGGCTTGGTGCGAGGCGGCACTTCGGCCGCCTGCACCGCGATGGGGGGCTTAGGATTGTTCATGGGCTGTACTTTGTGGGGAGGGGGGAGGTTCATGGCTCGTAGTGCGCCTGAGCGCGGAAGACCAGGCCGGCTTCATTGAAGTGGAAAACCTCGGCCACACGTTTGCCGGTGGCGCCCACGTAGTGAATCACGACGCTGTTGACTCCAATCCGGTGATTGTCAATATAGTAGTCGCCGACTGCCTGCTTGCCTTGAAGCCGACCTTCCGGATTGCCGGTCACTTGGATGATAACCGGCGAGGACATTTCGAAGTCATCGGTGTAGTGAGACAGGATGCGCGGTAGGTCATGCGCATTCCAGGCATCGAGCCAGTTCTTGGTAAAGTGTTCTGCGAGTTCTCTGTTCATTGGATAGGGGGCTTGTTGTGGTCTGTACTTGGCGTTCGCGTTAACCGGCGAACAAAAAGTGGCGCACACGCCCCCTTTTTACAAGCCAGCGTTGAACGCGTTATTTTGCATCCAAAAAATCTCTGCGCGGCGGAGTGAATATATCCAATACTTCTCCTGCCTCCAATATTTCAATGCTGTGCGGCACGTTGGCGGGGATAGTGTACGAATCTCCCGGACCAATTTCTTGGTCATACCCAGAAAATTTTATTCGGTATTTACCAGCCAGAACGAATCCACTCTGTTCATTTGGATGATCGTGTAGGGGCACCCTATCGCCAGGCTTGTAAACCATTTTGGTAATCATGGAGTCATGGCCATGTGACAAAACCAAGAAGGAAACTCCGTAGTTTGTTTTCCTTACTCCATCTTTAGTACTGACAATCATATTTTTTCCTTCTTGGAGGGCATGCTGTTCGCCAGTTGCTATAAGTATGTTGTTTTGAGGTTGTGATATTGTCTAAATTCACGGGATTCCACTCGCCGCCATTGCGGTACAAGCGCTTTCTTTTGTTTGGATAATTACAGATTCGGTTTGCCTCCATGCGCATTTGAAGTAACGTTTAACCCGACAATCAAAAACTCGACTTCGTGTTCAGCTTTTGGGCAATGTTCGACACCTAAAGGCACAATGAACATGTCATCCTCGTAGAGTTCGATATTACGATCTCTCAACTGGATTGTCAGATGTCCCTTGTAGAGTATGAATAGCTCATCTTGGTCGTCGTGCTTATGCCACTTGGTTTCACCAATACCTTTTGCAACCTTAAACACCTGGCCGTTTGCTTCGCCGATAATTGTTTGCGACCAGTGTTCAGTCACTGATACCAGCACCTGACGAATATTGACTTTATCCACCGTACTAATCTCCCGTGATGAAACTTGGGTTGTGATACATAACGTTCGCCATAACCGGCAGTGTAAAGCGGCGCATGTTTTTCGCGCCGCTTTACAATGTCCGAGTTGATGGCATTGTTGGACGAAGCCGCTAACGCGGAGAAAGCGGGCTTAGTCGAAGCCAAAAGAGTGTAGCCATAATTATGATTGTAACAGCACAAACGAATTGACTCGATTCAAGCATTAATTTGCATCTTGTTTAAACCAGGGCTGCGAGGTACACTTCATTACATGGAAATCACACACAAATGCCAAATATACAACATGTTGATTTTCTTACAAAGTCATCTCAAAAAAGATATTTTCTAATTATCTCAAATACCATAGGCTGTCAAGCCTTATTTTTAGTCCATACATTCCAGTTTTTTTACCATCGCTAAGTAGGGCCGGGCTTGTCCAACAAACGGTTCAGATTGTGGTTCGCTTCGCTCACTCAATCTAACGTTATTCGTTAGGCGATTTGTTTTGTGCTTTCACGTTGCTAACACTCGCCTTCGATATGTTGCCATTGCCATTAACAGCATACACGCCGCAGCAACGACAGCAGGAAACAAAACTGTTGTAACCGAGTAATTCTCAAGCGCCACAATGACGATGAGATTGCGGGCGGCGAACAGAGCGAAGAACAGCAAAGATTCGGAATGCGGGAAACTATAGACCTTCCTGACCGTTGGCCCGAACCCAAGAACATCGACGGTCGTAAGAATGACAACAGCCCACAATGGGTCAGACGTGAGATACCAAAGCGGCAAAGAAGACAGTGCCGAGGCGAAAAACAACCAATCTGTTTTTGTGATTGTAATGTCAGCACGCTTTACGTAAGCCAAAAATGCAACAAACAGCGTAATGCTTCCCGAAACCCCGATGGGCCACGCACCCACACCACCTTTACCTTCGAGCTGTGCAAGAAAAACCACGAAAGTGGTTGCGCCCCAAATGACCCAGGAAAACACATGGGGCTTGGTTGTGCCGGTAACGATTGCGCGGATATAGGGAACAAATGCCGCAAAAGTGAGAGCAATGGCAATGACGCTCAGGATTTCTTTGTAAGGCACGGTTCCCATGCTCTGTTCGCCTAACGTTACAGTAAGTCAGCTATAGTAACGGCTCCAAAAATAGAGCGGGAACCCTCAGAATAAGACCTTTTACCTTAACAAAAAACCTTAACCGTTGGAGGTGTTCCTGCTATGAAGAAGCATACCTATCGCACTAAAAAAGTCAACGAAATAAACTGGTCGGCACTGGGCCAACAACTCGGCGGCGAAGCCGTGATCTTTGCCGTTGACGTGGCCAAAGCCGAGCAATTCGCTCTGTTGACCAACAGCGGGCAAAGCTTGTCGATCTTAATAAAATGGGCGTTGCCCGAAACCACGGGCTTGATCCATGAACTCAAGCAATTAGCTTGCCCCATCACCGTGGTCATGGAATCGACGGGGACATACGGCGACGCCATGCGCTACCAATTCAGGCAGGCCGGTTTTGACCTCTATCAGGCCAGCGCCAAGCGTGTGCACGACGCCAAAGAAATCTTCGATGGCGTTCCCAGTCTGCACGACGCCAAAGCTGCATGCCTGATCGCCAAGCTGCATAAAGAAGGCCTGACTAAACCCTGGCACGAATTGGACGAAGCCGGGCGCGAACTCAATGCGGCGCGGCGTGAATACGACCTGCACCAGAGCCACTATGAACGCAACCAAAACCGCCTGGAAGCCTACCTGAGCCGGCATTGGCCGGAAGTCCTGGCCTTGTTCGACCTGGACAGCGTCACCCTGGAGAAATTGTTGATCGTTTACGGCTCGCCGCAAGCCATCGCCGCCGACGCGGAACAGGCGGCCCGGCACATGCAAGCCTGGGGCGGGCACTTTCTCAGCCGAGACAAAATCGCCCGGGTCATCGCCAGCGCCGGCGTCACCTTCGGGCTGCCGTGCATCGATGCCGAACGCCGTTACCTGCAAGCCTTGGCAACAGAAATGCAGCACAGCCGTTGTCAACGGCAAACGGCCAAACAGCTTCTGGAAGCCAGCGTCGTGGCCGATGCCGGGCTTACAGAAATGGCGGCCGCCATCGGCAAACTGACTACTGCGATCCTGATTGGCCTGCACCTGGACCCGCGCCATTTCAGCAGCGCCCGCAGTTACCAAAAAGCCTTGGGGCTGAACCTGACTGAAAAGAGCAGCGGGCAATATCACGGCCAACTCAAACTCAGCAAGCGCGGCTCGGCCACGGCGCGGAAATATCTGTACCTGGCGGCGCTGCGGCTGATCCAGAAAGATCCGGTGATCGGCCAATGGTATCAAAACAAAGCCGATCCCAGGGTCAAAATGAAAACCGTGATTGCCTGCCTGCGGAAACTGGCGAAAGCCCTCTGGTATGTGGCGCGGGGCGAACGCTTTGACGCCCGCAAACTGGTGACACTCTGATGGGTTAAGGCCGATGAACACAAAGCCTTAGGCGTCGGTTCATCAGGGCTTGCCACCGCCCCCTTGAGAGGCTGCGGCCGGATGCCGGGATCGGCTCATCATAGCAAGAGGATAAACCATGAATTAGCAAAATCAGGCGTTAATAGAATAAACCGAATTTCCGTCGAGGCGACCTTCGCGCGCCCCTATGGCCCAACTCATGAGGCCCCCGCTAAGTCATGAGGCGCCTCGGCGGATACCCCTACGGAAGCCAATGTTCAATGAAGCTGAACCGATGCCACCTAAGTGGACATCCGATAGGACAGGTCAGATTTACCCCGTAGGCGTTATCCCGGAAAGCCAGGTTGACTCAAAAACAGCGTACCGCACTCAATCGAGCTTTTTTTAATTTTAAAAAGAGAGGGTTTCGTGCGGAAAAATGGGATGAAAAAATACTAAAAATGGGGGGTTGACTTTTCTATGACAGGGGCGCGCCGCTAACGAAAGCAAAACGAAGCCGCCGAACCTTGATAAAAAAACAAACTTCAAAACCGCCAACGGGCGGCGCGTCCCTTTGACCGACTTGTTAGGCTTGGCAACACCCGCCAAAGCCAAATTGCTACCTGAAAAATGGCTGATTAAAAACATAAGATTATGCATTAACTCTCTGTATTTCTTTTACCATTTTGACCAATTCAAAAGACTCTCCATTTGATAAGCGCTGTTTAAATCTCCCAAATTCAGAAAAACCACCTTTTTTGTAAAATGGCTCACCAGAAAGTGTGGCTGTCAGATACAAAGCCTGAATGCCTCTCTGTAAACATTTATTTTCGCATGTGGCCAAGAGGAGCGTGGCAACACCTCTTCGGGCAAAATCTGGATGCACGAAAAAGCCCCTTATTTCTGCTTTTTGGGGTTCAGAAACATCAATTGCCCAACCTCCGCAACCGATGATTTTCTTTTCGTACTCGGCGACAAGAAAACTGCCGGCGGCAATCAATTCTTCTATGCCGCTTACTAACTCCAACGCCGTTTCAATTTCTGCTTGTTTATAGTATTGCGACTGAAGTATTCGGGCTGATTTGGAAATTAGTGATCGAATATGAGCAAAATTTTCCAAATTAGCTTCATGGATGCGTGGATTCATAAACTCTTGTTAGGCCAAAATACTGTGTTGGCTATTGCTAGCAAAATGAGCGAGTAGTTGCGGAAGCTGCGACATGTCGTAAAATGGAGTTCCGCCTTGGTATGACACGGTTTCACCATTTGGCACATACTGGAATGCTTTCATTCCAGCAGCTTTGGCAGCTTCAATCCCCACGTCACTATCTTCTACAACTACGCATTGGCTGGGCATAAACCCCATTGCACTTGCTGCGTATTGGAATAGGCCTGGCTCCGGCTTCCAAGAGCCAACCTCATACGAGCTGAAGATGTCATCTCCAAAGTAAGGCGCGAGGCCGCTAACTTGCAATGCCTGACGAATTTTCAAAGGCGGCCCGCTTGAGGCAATGCACTTGGGGAAGTTCGTGGCTTCGAGCATTTCAAGAACGCCGGGCATAGGTTTTAGCTCACGAGAGAAGAGTTCCGCAACACGCTGGCGATAATGCTGTTCAAACGTGTCTGGTAGAGACTGGCAAAGCCGACTTTCAATATCAACAAGAATTGAGGCTAGCTTTTTGCCGCGATACCGCTGGATCAATGACTCTACAGTATCATTCAATTGTGGAAGCAGATCGAGAAACGCTTGATTGCAAAGTCCCTCACTGTCAACGAGCGTACCGTCCAAATCAAAGATTATACAGATATTAGCCATTTATCGAGAAGTCTAACAAGTTATTATCCAGGTCTGGCAAACATACGTCTTTTTTCAGTTCACTGTCAAGAATGAGCTTTAGTACCAGATTTTCTAAACGGCTTATCATGCATTTTATGCATGATAAATAGACCGGCATAATTCCAAAGCTAAACTTTGAATGTCTGAAATATCGTTTTGAAAGGCTATTTAAAAAACATTACGCATAGGCCCATTAGGGTCGGTTTTACTCATTTAGGGCCTATCGATCACAACCTCAAGCAGCCATAAAACTGAGATGCTGAACGGGAGATCGGCATTAGTACACTGCCTGATGTTTAGGATTTTTCCGCTTCCACTTCAAGTCGTACCATCGGAACATGAACACGGCCATCTGCATCCGGAGGTTTTTTCTCAAGGTATTTTGTGGCGATTAATTCAATAAATTGCTCTCTTTCACCTTCGGGCACGCGTTCGGTATAGGGTAGCCATGTCGTCCTGATCCAGCCCTTGAATTTTTCCTTATTCGCATGAAGGGCATCTTTGGCAATCAGTTCCACGCGTTGGATTTGGAAACCAGCTGCCAACAGCATGACTTCATACTCCTCTACACCCATAAATCCATAAGGAAATTCAAAATTTTGAAAATATGACTTCCATTCAGGTAATAACATAATTTGATCCAGAACAGATAGATACAAACTGACACCGTCCTTCGCTCCCATTTGCAGCAGTATTTTTCCCTTCGGTTTGAGGCTTTTAAACAGCCCCTCTACAACAAGTCTATGGTCTTTAATCCAGTGCAATACGGCATTGGAGAACACTACGTCAAATTGGTTTTCAAAGCCTAACTCGCGAGCATCCATCAGCTCAAAGGTGAGGTTCGGATAGCGTCTGGCGGGATATTGCTGGCGGGCGAGCGCAATCATTGAACTTGAATTGTCAATTCCAATGACGGTTCCATTGGGCAGCCGATCAGCTATTTCAGCGGTTACCTTGCCGTCGCCGCAGCCCAGGTCAAGAACATCTTCTGACCCGGACAGCGCTAGTTTTGCGATCAACTCGCACGCCCATTGCTGTTGGGCTGCGGAGTTTTGCTGATAATCCTCGGCATTCCAGTTATAGCTACTCATCATGAACTCCTAAATTTAGGGATGGAAAGCTATTGTTTATCCATAATTTAACTGGTACAAGACAACACTTTATAATGGTATAAAAACAACCATGACCGAATCCAATCCGCGCCGTATCCTCGGTTCCTTTATCCGCGCCCACCGCGAGCATATGCCTGTATCCACCAAAGCGATGGGGCGGCGTCGAACCCCAGGGTGGCGGCGCGAAGAATTGGCCGATGCGGCAAGCGTGAGTGTCACCTGGATAACCTGGTTGGAACAAGGACGGAACGTAACGGCTTCAGCAGCAGCGCTGACACGTCTTGCTGAGGCGTTAAACCTAACGCCGGCCGAACGTGCTTCGTTGTTCGATCTCGCCGGTAAACGCGATCCAGCCGGTTCTGCCGAACCGCAGACGGAACTATTGCCGGAGCTTCTAAATTTGCCCTCGCTGTTTATGGGGCCGGCCTATCTTATCGATCATAGCTGGACGGCTAGGGCCTGGAATAATGATGCGGCCAGATTGTTCAGCGGTTGGTTGGACGCCGCATCGACGGAACGCAATTTACTGAAATTTGTATTTCTTAATCCTGCTGCGCAGCGCTTGATAGACGACTGGTCAGAGCGTGCTCGGCGGTTAGTTGCCGAATTCCGTGCCGACTATAACCGACGTCCACAAGATTCAGATATGCAAGCACTGATTGACGAGCTATTAGCTAAAAGTCCAACATTTTCACACTATTGGCGAGAACAAGCTGTGCTAAACCGGGAAGGCGGGGAGCGTTGTTTTAATCATCCATTGCGGGGGGAGCTGATTTATTTGCAGACCACATTGATTGTCGCCTTGCAACCTGATTGCAAACTGGTCTGTTTAACGCCTTTGAAAAGAGAAATCACGATTAGATAGTGCTAATTTAATCAGGGTGTTGCGTCGACTAGTTGAACCCACCAGTCATTGTTTTTACATAGCCGATCAGCATCTACGGGTTGATCTTGCTCTTTCATACTCGATAGAGCGCTACTAGCCATAACACGCCGGTCGGGGTAACTATCCAATTACAATAGCTAAGGTATCCTGTGACCCAGCCGACTGTCCGGTATTCGGCGAGCAAATTGTCATTATCACTGCCGCACTCCGGCCACAAGGGAGCCTCCAAGTTATAGGTGTCAGCGGCAGGAGTTGATTCGTTATCTGCTGTCTATTTTAAGCTATGGATGCTTGATGCAAGACCTGGTACCGATTTCCCTTTAGAGATATTTTGTATGGCCGGATTTTGTTGAAATCGTAAGTTTCTGATCAAATGCTCCCGCTTGTACTGATAGTAAAAAGACTTTATTGAATCCCTAGCTCAGCTAACCTATCAATGGCATCTTTATGTCCTTGCTCAGCAGCTTTACGAAACCAGTAGATTGCATCAGCAATATTCTCTTGACCCACTACACCGACTAAATTAAGTTAAACAAAATCTGATCTTGCCCCTATTCCACAGGCAATTCACTAAGCGACAAATTTAAGTTCAAAGACTTTGGGTGACCTTCAATCCGGGTTATTGCTCGCTGACCATCTGCCCCAATTTGACCAACGCCTGATTGACCCGCTCGTCCCAATCCACTGCGCAATTCAGGCGGATGAAATTGCGGTATTTTTGTGTTGCCGAGAACATCTGGCCGGGCGCGATGCTGATACCTTGCATCAACGCTCGCTGGGCCAGGGTCGTCGCATCGACAGTTTCCGGCAGCTCCACCCATATCACGAAGCCGCCCTCCGGCTGGGTAACGCGAATGCCAGTCGGAAAATAAGCGCCGATGGCCGCCGTCATTTTTTCCACCGATTGCCGGTATTGGTTGCGCGCCTGGCGCAGATGACGTTCGTAGCCGCCCTTGGCCAGCATTTCCACGACTGTCAATTGCGCGTGAGTCGGCGTCGCCAGATTGCCAACGTATTTCAGGTATTCGGTTTGTTCCAGGTACGGCCCGGCCACCAGCCAACCCACCCGTAAACCGGGACACAGGGATTTTGAAAATGACGAGCAATATAACACCCGTCCCTCGCTGTCCCAGCTTTTCGCTATCGACGGGCGCTGAACGCCGAATCCCAGATCGCCGTAAATGTCGTCCTCAATCAACGCGATCCGGTAGCGGGTGGCCAGTTCAACCAGCGCGCGCTTGCGCGTATCGCTCATGCAATAACCCAAGGGATTGCTGTAGTTGGGAACCGCGATACAAGCCTTGATCTGCCATTGCTCGCAGGCCAGTTGCAGCGCGTCCAGAGCGATGCCGTCGCGCGGATGGGTCGGAATTTCGATCGCGCGTAGCGACAACGATTCGATGATTTGCAACAGCCCGTAAAAGGTCGGCGATTCGACGGCGACGATGTCGCCCGGCCGGGTAACCGCTTTCAACGCCAGCGTCATCGCTTCCTGGCAGCCGTTGGTGATCAGGATGTCGTTGGGATCGACCGGGCAGCCCTGTTCCGACATGCGGCGGGCGATTTGCCGCCGCAATTCCGGCACGCCGGGCGGAAACTCGTAATTGGCAATGCGTTGGCTGTAACGGCGGGCGACGTTGGCCAACAGCTGGGCCATTTTTTGCGTCGGCAAAAACGACGCTGCCGGCACCGCCGCGCCCAATTGCACGATTCTCGGATCGTTGGCGGCCTTGACCAAACGCAACACCAATTCCTGACCCGTCACCAGCGACGGTTCGCGCGACGGCGCCGAAATCGCTGGTTCCTGTAGCGAACAGCGCGGACGCGGCCTGACGTAATAGCCCGAGCGCTGGCGAGCTTCGAGGTGGCCCTGGTCCTCCAGCAACCGCAATGCGCTGACCGCTGTAGCGGTACTGACCTGATGTTGTTGGCTGAGTTGGCGCACGCTGGGCAGGCGTTCTCCCGGTCGGTACAGATTCTGCGCGATGGCGTTGAGCAAATGTTCGGCGAGGTTTTCGTAGCGTAGATTCATGGGGTTGCAATACAGTTTCGGCGTTTGGCTATAGATACAATTCATTTTTAGTCAAAATTGTATCGATATAATTTACAGATTTTACATCTGTATTGATTGCCTGATCATAGTCTAAACTGGCGCCTCCGATCAAGCAGAGCAAGACCATGAAATTCCGTTTGTTGAACCGCGCCACGTTTGCCGTTGGCGGTCGAAACCATACGATTCCTCCCCAGTCCTCCGAACTCAAGCGCGGTTATTGGTTTGGTTCCGCCGGTATCCTCGGTTTCAGCCTGACCTTGACGGCAACCCGGCTGGCGGTGGCGGAACTCGATCCGATATTCGTTGGCTTGGGACGAGCGGTCGCCGCTTCGCTGCTGGCGGCATTGGCGTTGTGGTGGGGCGGCGGCCGCTTGCCCAAAGGCAGTCAATGGTTCAGGCTGGCCGCAACCGCCGGCGGCGTTGTGATCGGCTTTCCGCTGTTGTCGGCATTGGCATTGCAACAGGTGTCGGCCGTGCATGGTTCGGTGGTGGTCGGCTTGACACCGTTGTTGACCGCCGGTTTCGGCGTACTGTTATCGGGCGAACGGCCGTCATGGCGATTCTGGCTGGCAACGGCATTGGGTAGCGAGGCTATCCTGGTCTTCGTCTATCTGTCCGGTTCGGCGGGGCTGCAGCAAGCGGATCTGTATTTGCTGGCGGCGATTGCCTGCGCGGCCTACGGTTATGCCGAAGGCGCGAGGCTGGCGAAACAGCTAGGCGCTTGGCAAACCATCAGCTGGGCATTGTTGATGACCGCACCGCTGTTATTGCCATGGGTAGTGGAAGCCGCGCCGCCGCGCTTCGAGCTGGTCCGCTGGCCTAGCCTGTTGGGCTTTGCCTACGTCAGCGTGGTCAGCATGTATCTGGCCTTTTTTGCCTGGTATCGCGGGTTGGCATTGGGCGGCACTGCGCGGATCGGCCAACTGCAATTGCTGCAGCCGTTTCTCAGTATGGCGGCCGGTTCGGCCTTGATCGGCGAAAGCGTCGAGATTGAACAATTGGCAACCGCCTCACTGGTCGTCGCTTGCGTCTTGGCCAGCAGAAAATCCTAAAACCGACACTAAATTTTCAGGAGAATTTGATGAGTACCCATTCGATAACGTGGCTGAATGGCCAACTGTTGTCCACCGATCAAGCGGTTGTCCCGGTCAACGACCACGGTTTGCTGTATGGCGACGGCGTGTTCGAAGGCATACGCTTTTACCGGCGCCGCGCTTTTCGGGTGCAACGGCATTTGCAGCGGCTGCAGCTGTCGGCGCGGGCGATTGCGCTGGAAATACCGCTCTCTACCGACGAATTAACGTCCGTCATCGAACGGTTGATCGATGCGTTTCCCGATGACGACGGCTATATCCGTCTGATGGTGACGCGCGGTGCCGGACCGCTGGGCTTGAATCCCAAAAGTTGTTCGCAGCCCAATGTCATCGCCATCGCCGACCAATTGACGATGATATACATCGGTCAACAACAGGCCGGTGCGCGCTTGATGGTGTCGTCGGTGCGCCGCTTGCCGGCCGACGGCCTGGATCCGCGCATCAAAAGCCTGAATTATTTGAACCACATTCTGGCGAAAATCGAGGCCAACCATGCCGGCGTCGACGAGGCGATACTGCTCAACGCGCAAGGCCGGGTGGCCGAAGGCACCTCCGATAATGTGTTCATCCTCCGCAATGGCCGCTTATTGACGCCATCCTGCTGCGAAGGCGCGCTGGAAGGCATCACCCGCGCTTTGGTGTTGGAATTGGCGCAAGCCGACGGCATTGAAACCTGCGAACAGCCTTTGGGCGTTTACGATTTGTACGCCGCCGACGAATGTTTTTTGACCGGCACCGGCGCGGAACTTATTCCGGTGGCCAGTATCGACTGCCGACTATTGCCTAGTTGCCCCGGACCAGTGTTCCTCCGGTTGCAACTGGCTTTTCAGCGGACTATAGCCGTAGAGTGCGGAGGTGAAAGATGAATTTTCTGGAAAATTTGCTGTTGCAGGCACGTTACAGTCAATGGGTGAACCAGCGTTTGTATGGTACTTGCGACACATTGGCGGACGACGAACGCAAACGGGATCGCGGAGTATTTTTTGGTTCCATCCATGGTACCTTGAACCATTTGCTGTTGGGTGATCGCGTCTGGCTGGCCCGATTGCAAGGGCGGCCCGCGCCTTACCAGCGCTTGGACTTGGAGCTTTACGCCGATTTCGACGAATTGCGGGCGGCGCAAGCCAATTGCGACCAAGCCTTGCTGGATTGGATTCAAGACTTGCAAGCCGACGATTTGCAACGGCGCATCGCGTTTCGCAGCCTGTCCACCGGGCAGGACAGGGATTTGAGTGTTGGGATCATATTGACCACCTTGTTGCTACATAAAACCCATCATCGCGGCCAGATCACCGCGCTGTTGAGCCAGTGCGGTTGCGACTACAGCGACATTGATTTTATCTGTGCGCCGTTTGTCGATTAATCTTGTATTTTTTATCTGCTTTCGGATGGTTCTATATGACTGAATCAGCGTTCCCAATTAGCACCGTAGCGGATCAAGTGCCGCCGCGGGCAAGAAAATCTTTGTATCCGCAAGCCATTTGTGACTTGCATGGCGCCGGGGGCGATACCGGCTTTGCGCCACGCACATAGCAAGCAGGACGAGTTCACCTACATCTTGCAAGGCTGTCCGAAACTGTACACCGACGCTGGCCCCACGCCGTTGTTGACCGTCATGTGCACCGGTTTTAAAGCCGGCATCTTAGACAGGCCGCCGCCGGAAACAATGGCGGAAATGCACCATCCTAACTACGTGGTGTGCAGCGACTTGTGGCGCTCGGTCGAATCGGCTCATGCGGTGGGGTTGGCCAATATGCATGTTACGGATAGCTTGTTTCGCGAATCGGTGCTTCCGCATTTCGGCGGCGGCCCGGTTACATTGCCCATTGCGGTTTGGGTGACATTTTGCCGGTTACTCTGGTTGGCCGGTTTCTCGCAAAACGGCAAAGCTTATGCAGCCGCCAATTGTCGGGCTCGATAGGCCGCAACCCGGCTGGCCGGGTTGGCGGAAGCGCATGGCAACGTTCTGCTGAACTGCCACGGCCTGATGAATTACCTGATTGCCCAACAACTGCGCGCCAACGGCTGGCCCGGCCTGGCCAAGTCGGGAAAGCGGTTTTGGAAGTGTGGGGTTAATGATTGTGGTGCCGTCAATTGTGGGCTGCGTGAGAACGTAAAGCTCTAGTTGCGTAGAATGCCATAATTACGGGATAGTAGGGGCTGGTGTCTGAGTAAATCTGACCCTTGCAGTCGAACGTTCCATCTGACTCAATGGTTGAAATTTGATCTTTACCAATCACTGTTACTTTGTACCGATGGTATACGGAAGAGGAAAACAAATGCAAATCAAGGCTTTATTGTGTTGATGTAAATTTTGCGTTAAATATGTTGTTAACTATCTAATTCCCTGGGGAATTGCTGAATAAATCGATTCCGCTCATGGTTCGACAAGCTCACAACGAACGGAATCAACCACTTACCGTTCATCCTGACCTTGTCGAAGGATTTAACCAGCGCTTCCTTAGGTAAATAAACCAAAAGTCGAGCACCTTATATAAATGATTAAAGTAATACTGATAACTGGCGGTAGTCGTGGAATTGGTGCAGCAACGGCGCGGCTTGCAGCTGCTTGCGGATATTATGTGTGTGTCAATTATCATAAAAACCAAACAGCTGCTCACACAGTCGTTGAGGAGATTGAAGCAAGCGGCGGAAAGGCCATCGCTGTTGCAGCAGATGTTTCTTTGGAATCGGATGTTAAAAATCTATTTAAAATCATTGATGAGAAAATGGGGCCTATTGCGGCACTGGTCAATAATGCCGGCATTCTTGAAAGGCAAATGAGGGTTGAGGATATTGATGCTGCCCGACTAAATAGAATTCTAGCGGCGAATGTAGTTGGTTCTTTTTTATGCGCAAGAGAGGCCGTGAAACGCATGTCCATAAAACATGGAGGGCAAGGCGGAGCTATTGTTAATGTATCATCTGCCGCATCAAGACTTGGGTCAGCGGGTGAATATGTTGATTATGCAGCATCCAAGGGCGCTATCGACACGCTTACTATAGGTCTATCCCGCGAGGTGGCGGAAGAAGGCATTCGCGTTAACGCTGTGCGCCCTGCATTTATCTATACCGACATGCATGCTGATGGTGGTGAGCCAGGGCGTGTAGATCGGATAAAAGAATCTTTGCCAATGAAACGAGGTGGACACCCCACCGAAGTAGCAAATGCAATCATGTGGCTGCTATCTGATGAGGCATCATATTCAACAGGCACATTCATTGAATTGGCAGGTGGAAGATAATGCCTAAGAGGCGCTCTCTGCATGACCTTAGCTCAACCTGATTGAACGCAAATCACTGGCGATTTCAATATTTCTACGTTTTTACACGGCCTGGGTCGATCTGAACCATTGAGTTCTCTTCAATTTTGTATTCGTGGATGACTGCTTTACGGCTTGCTCTATTTTTCAAGTTGAAAAATGCCAAGCTAAATCCCTAAATAAAAACTGTATCGTTTTTCAGCCTGCCGATCATCTCGAATTGAATTATTTTGTTTACCTTTACAAAAAATGAAACGACCATCAACAAAAAATTCTCGGTAACGACATTTATTGCAGCCGACGAGGGCTTTCAAGTCACCAAAATAGTGATCACCTATCCCAGAGATCATTATGGAACCCGTTGCCATCCCTAAAACCATCGACGATCCGATCCACCTTTTGCTGTGGAGCGCCGATGAAATCGTGCCTTTCATGGTGTGCATGCTGACCGGCATACTGATCGATCAATTCATTCCGGCTCTGGCCATTGGCGCCCTCGCCGTCAAATTCTACCGTCGCTTTCGTGACAACCGCCCGGATGGGTATACGTTGCATGCGATCTATTGGCTGGGTTTGCTGCCCAGCAAAGCGATCACCATTCCCAATCCTTTTATCCGGCGGTTTTACCCGTGAGGCTCTCGGATTTTTTGCGGACCTGGGAGGGGCACGAGGCCGAGAACCGTTTCAGCCGCATCATCATTCTGGGTTTGCTGGCGGTGTGCGTGATTACCTCGCTGGCCGCCTGGCGCACCGAACGCAGCATTATTCTGGTGCCGCCGACCTTGACGAAGGAAGTCGAGGTGACCCGAACGGCGGCCTCCAGCGAGTTCAAGGAGTCCTGGGGCCTGTTTCTGGCCGAGCTGTTGGGCAATACCACGCCGGCCAATGCCGATTTCCTGAAAATCGCCATCGAGCCGTTGTTGGCGCCCGAGATCTACCGCACCGTGCTGGATGCGATGACCGATCAGATCAAGGCGATTAAAATGGACCGGGTCGCGATCAGCTTCACGCCCCGGCATGTGGATTATGAAGCCGAGACCAACAAGGTCTTTGTCAGCGGCGAACTCAAAAGCCAGGGTCCCAGTTCCAAGCCGGACATCAAGGCCCGCACCTACGAATTCATTATTGCCATCAAAAACTACCGGCCCCGCCTGGAGTTTATCGATGTCTATCCCGAAGACCCCAGAACGCTGGAGCGCCTGAAAGCCAGGCAATCGCCACAGAGAGACGGAACGCCATGAAAAGTGCCTGTTATCCACTCGCGTTATTGCTGATCATCAGCATGTCGCTATCCGCCGAGGAATTACCGGCCAACGTTTCACCCACACAACCGCTTAAAGCCGGTAATACGGTGGATACCACGTCCTTGCTGGATATGTCTGTTACAGTAACTGATCAGCCTCCGCTGCAAGTCGAATTGCCACCCGTCGATGCCCGTGTCCTGAATACGCTTCCGCAGCAGGCGGAGACTTCAGTCGCGCCGCAAACCCTTCAAGTCAAGCCCGGCATCAACGAGCTGATGCCGATTGCGGTCGGCCATTTGAACCGCCTGGTGACGCCCTTCGACAACCCGGTGGTGACCACGACCAGTCAAGCGACCACCAGCACCAAAGGCAAGATCGTCTATGTCGCGACCGCCGATGAAACGCCGGTGACTTTGTACATCACCCCCGGCGACAATCAGGACATCGCGCTCTCGCTGACGCTGATTCCCAAACGGATACCCGCCCGTGAAATCCATCTGAGCCTGGATCAGGAGACGTATAAACGGCTGACGCAATGGCAGCGGCAAACCAAAGACTCGTCCGATAAACCACCGAACCAGGAACAGGACTACATCACTACCCTGAAGCAGTTGTTCCGCGATCTCGGATTGCAAAAAACGCCCGCCGGGTTTTCATTACGCGATCCCAGCCAGACCGAACAAATCCAGTGTCATCAAGACCGGGTCCGGATTCGTACCGGCCAGCTTCTGGAAGGTCCAGAATTGCTGATATTTGTGGGGGTCGCCTACAACACCGGCGTCATCCCGATCGAATTCGATGAACGCGCCTGTGATTCCACCCAGGACGAGGTCCTGGCCGTGGCCGCCTGGCCGAAAGTGGTGCTGGGGCCCGGTGAATCGACCGAACTCTATGTCGCGGTCAGACGTAAGGACGAGTCTGCCATCACGGTCAGACCGTCCTTGCTGAACGGGAGGATGCCTTGATGGCCGGTATCGATAAGGGGTGGTCGGCGCTGAGCCCGACTGCCAAACGGAATGTCGTGGTGGGCAGCATCGGTACCGTGTTGATCGCGACGATCATCGGCTTGGCTTCGGTGTCTCCGGAAGTGGTCAAACCTTCCAGCAAGCAGGCTACGATCCAGCACATACTCACCGATAGCGATCCCCGCTCGTTAGGTATCGACGGCATTTCCGCCCAGTTACGCGACCTGCTGCAGAAGAATGAAGAGCAGGGCCGCCGTCTCGGGGCGATTGAAGAGCAACAAAAACGCCAGCAACAATCCGATGAAATGCGCTTCAAACAATGGACCCTGGCCGAGCGGGAAGCCTATGACGCCAAGTTGAAAGCCGTTGCCGGTGAACTGGAAGCGCTCCGGAACAAACCGGCAGCGCCTGGGGCTTTGCTTCCGGATGCCGGCCCGACAGCGGGTACCGTATTACCTTTGCCTAATTCGTCCGATCGGCGATCGAGCGTCACCCCCACCACGCCGGACCCCAATGACCTGACCCGTGTTTTCGAACAGGCGGCCATCCCCGGCCCGAATTCGGGCAATCCCGGCCTTTCGGGAGGACGTGCGTCATCCAATTCCCAGCCGCAGGCGGCTTTGCAGATTCGCGTGATCAAGGATGACAAGGCGTCTCCGTCTGTACCGGGAGGAAAACCCTCATCCGAGCCATCCGCCAGGCACAGCGAGGTCTTTATCCCGGCCGGCAGCATTCTGACCGGCGTCTTGTTGAACGGACTGGATGCGCCCACCGGTAAAAAGGCCAAGAAGGAGCCGATGCCGGTGCTTTTCCGGATCAAAAGGGAAGCCATTTTGCCCAATCGCTTCCATGCGGATTTGCGCGAATGCTTCCTGTTGGCCGCAGGCTTCGGCGACTTGAGCGCCGAGCGCGCTTATTTTCGCGGCGAGACGTTTTCCTGTGTGCGTCAGGACGGCGGCGTGATTGAAGTGCCGATGAACGCCTATGCGACCGGGGAAGATGGCAAGAACGGCGTTAGAGGCCGTGTCGTGTCCAAGCAAGGCGCCTTGCTGGCACAGTCAATGATGGCCGGCTTTCTGCGCGGCTTTTCCGATGCCTTTGGCCGTAACCAGGTGCCGGTGCTGCTGACCGGCGGTCTGGGGAGCCTAGCCGGCACGACGCCGTTTCAAAGCGCCTTTTCCGCCCAGTCCATGGAAGGCGGGGCGCTGAAAGGGGCCGGTTATGCCATGGAGCGCCTCTCGCACTTTTACATGGATATGGCCGAAGAGATTTACCCGGTCATCGAAGTCGATGCGACTCGGCAGGTCAATTTCATCGTGCAAAAAGGAACAGCGCTCAAATTGAAAACCCCGGGCTGATGCAAAAGATGGGCGATTTCGCCATTTATTGTCCGTGTTTGCTTGGCGGCAACCCGTAAGCTGTTGCCATCATTTTAACCCTTAACGGTCGACCTCATGAATTGTCTTAGCCGACTCGCTCTTCTGTCACTGCTTTGCACAGGCGCTGCCGTAATGGCGGCCGAAGCGCCCAAGATTTCACCGGCCGATGTCGCCGCCGGCTTGATGTCGGTCAAAATCGACGGCATGCAGGATTTGCCGATTACCGGGCTCAAAATGGTCAAGACCGGCGAGCAGATCGTGTTCATGTCGAGCAATGGCCGCTTTGCGCTGTATGGCGGTAAATTGCTCGATGTCTGGACTCAGCAGGAGATCAAGGATCTTCCCGATATTGACCGGATCGCCAGGCGGATTGATCTGTCACGGATGAAACTCAATATCGACGATTTGGGTCCGGTCACCGTCGGTCGCGGTAAAGATTCCGTGCTGATCTTCATCGATCCGCGCTGCCCGTATTGCGGCAAGGTCATGAAAGACCTACAAGCCTTGCAGGACCGCTATACCTTCAAACTGATCATGGTGCCGGTTCTGGGCCAGGAATCGCAAAACATCGTGGTGCAACTGGCCTGTCAACAAGCCTCAAAAGATCAAAAAGTTCAGGAAAGCGTCCGTCAGCGCCTCCTGAAACAGGATTATGCCGGTCTTCCAACCGATAATCCTGCGTCTTGTAATAAGGCACCGCTGCAACGGGCGATCGTAACTGCCAAGCTGTTTGGCCTGCCCGGTGTGCCGTTTCTGATCGCTCCGGACGGACGCACGCACAGTGGCGCCCCCGAATCGCTGGCCGACTGGCTGGAAAACAAACCTGCCGTCGTACAAGCTCCAGGCAACACCGACAAGACGGAGAAAAAGCCGTGAGTCCGCGCAGGCTGATTCTACCAGTTCTCGTGGGGCTGGCCGTTTTACTCAGTACCGGCTGCGCCACACAATACGGCTGCAAGGGCATGCCGGATGATCCCAAGTGTCTGTCGACCACCGAAGCTTATCAGGTGACCGACAAGGCCTTGCCGGAACCGCCCAAGCCAGAGACCACCAAAGTTGAGGCAATTAAAGCTGGCGCAGCCGTTGGTTTCCCGCGCCATGCTCGGCAACCTGTCCCCAAAATCGAGGATCCCACGCCGATCCGAACCCCGGCTCAGGTCATGCGCATCTGGATTGCGCCCTGGGAGGACAGTGACGGCGACCTGATGGTCTCGGGCTATGTGTATACCGAACTGGAACCCCGGCGCTGGATGATCGGTAAAAGCGCGCCGACGGTCAGCCCCTCGCTGATTCCGCTGCAAATCGAGCAGCGTCCTTCGGAAAGGCCGCTAGATCGGGATCAGGCCGGTAGCGAAATCGAAGCCATGCCGCCAGGCCCATCCAAGGCGCCGAACACGCATTAAACCAACATTCCGTCAATCCTTACCGGAATGAGCGAGAAGCCGCGGGCAACCGCTTGGGCGAGCCGGGCATCCTGTCCGAGACAGGACGGGCAACCGTCTTTTCATTTTCCCATGAGGTCGTTTTTTATGAGATTGTCACGTCAAACGGGCGCGTCGGTGGTCCTGGCATCCCTATTGCTAGTCATGCTGGCGCCCGATGCGCTGGCCGGCGCCGGCGGCACCGAGTTCAACAATGTCTGGACGCTGCTTACCGGCTGGGTGGAAGGGCTGCTCGGCCGCATTATCGCCATCGTGTTTGTGATCGTGGGCCTGGTCGCCGGCGTGGTGCGCGGCAGCATCATGGGCTTTGTGCTGGGCATTGCCAGTGGCGTCGGCTTGTTCGCCGCCCCGACGATCATTACCAATATCGTCACCGCCACGCTGTGAGTTCGACATGAACGAGATCACCGGAAGCCATTCCCATTCCGAGAAGGCGGCGGGCAACTGTCGAATTTCAACTCGGGTTTCCAACGTGGTGCGGGTGCATGTCGTGGCGAGCGATGGGCGGGTGCTCAATTCCTGTCATCCGGCGCGCGCCCGTGAACTCATCCGCAATGGGCGCGCCCAGCGTGTTAGTCGCCACCCTTATACAATTCGTTTGTTAGGGGCGACTACTCAGGAGGCTGAAGCCCAATCCATGCTGCAGGATGTCTCATGAAACCCTCCCGCATTTACCCCGCCGATTCTCTATTTTCCGCACTGGCTTATGATCCCGATCAACACATTTTTTTACTGGCGGACGCGAGCATCGGCTTCGGTTTTATTTGTAGGCCGCTGACCGGCGCCGATCCGAGCGTTTCGGCCCGGGTCAATGTGTTGCTGAACCAGGACTGGCCCACCGAGACCCTGCTGCAGGTCAGTCTCTGGACCTCTCCGGATATTGAGGAATCGTTGGCCATCATGCAGACCCGTCGCCTCAAACAGCAAAAGACGATCTATAAAGCGATGACGCAAGCCAGCATCGATTTTTTGCGGCAGGGTACCGGTAAAGCGCCGGAAACGGTTTCAGGCGCGCGTCTGCGCCGCAGCCAGGTGATCGTGACCGTCAAGCTGCCCATCGTTAACCCCCGGCCCAGCGAAAATGAATTAGTCAGGGCCTCAGAATTGCAGCGGGCGACCCAACAATCCTTGACCACCATCGGACTCGTGCCTGACGTGCTCGACGCGGATCACTATGTGCGGGTGCTGAATACGGTCCTCAATTGGAATGATGATGCCGGCTGGAAAGACCGGGTGGTTCCCGAATGCGACCCGACGCAACTGATCCGCGACCAGCTGCTGGATTATGACAATGCGCTGGAGACCGACGAGAAGGGCGTCTGGCTGGGTACCAAGCGGGTCAAAACTTTGTCCGCCAAGCGCACGCCCGATCATTTCTATTTCGGCAGCGCCAAAAGCTATCTGGGCGACATTCTGTCCGGCACGCGCGGCATTCGCCAGAATACGCTCATCAGCCTGACCCTGCATTACCCGGATGCCGAGTCCACCCGCGCCCGCCAGGAAGGCGTCAGGCAGTTCATCACCAATCAGGTCAATACGCCGATCGCCCGTTTCCTGCCGGCGCTGATCCAGCGCAAGCATAACTTCGACGTGCTGTTCGATGCCTATGGCGACGGCGACCGGCCGATCCGGAGCTATTTTGGCCTGGTATTGTTCTGCGATGACGGCGAAGAATCTGCGGCGATTTCGAATGCCCGCGTGTATTTTCGGGAACTGGGTTTTCAGCTGCTGGAAGACAAGTATTTTTGTTTGCCGTTTTTTCTCAATTGCCTGCCGTTCGGGGCCGAACGGGCCGCGATACCCGATCTCAAACGTTACCGCACCCTGGCCACCCGGCATGCGATTCCGTTGCTGCCGCTGTTCGGCGATTGGGCCGGCACCGGCACGCCGACGTTGAATTTTGTCTCGCGCAATGGCGAACACATGGCGGTGTCGTTGTTCGATACCACCGGCAACTACAATCTCTGCATCGCCGCCGAATCCGGCAAGGGCAAATCGTTTCTGACCAACGAAATCATCGTCAGCTACCTGACCGAAGGCGCGCAAATCTGGACGATCGATGTCGGCCGCTCCTATGAAAATCTTTGCGAAGTCCTGGAAGGCGATTTCGTCAAATTCACCCACAGCTCGGGAATTTGCATGAATCCCTTCGAAATCGTGCAGAACTTTGAAGAGGAAGCCGACATGCTGGCCGGACTGGTCAGTCAAATGGCCGCGCCCACGGAAAAGCTCAGCGATTTTCAAACGGCCGGCTTGAAGCGCGTTCTGAAAAACCTCTGGACCGAGAAAGCCCAGGCGATGTCGGTCGACGACATTGCGGCCATCCTCTGCCGGGAAGACGATCAGCGCCTCAGAGATGTCGGCGAGCAATTGTTTCCGTTCACGAGTCGCGGCGAATACGGCCGTTATTTCAACGGCCGCAACAACGCGCGCTTCAGCAACGATTTCACGGTGCTGGAGCTGGAGGAGCTGAAAGGCCGGAAGCACCTGCAGCAGGTGGTGTTGCTGCAACTGATCTATCAAATCCAGCAGGAAATGTACCTCGGCGAACGCAACCGTCCCAAGATCGTGATCATCGATGAAGCCTGGGATCTGCTGACCGAGGGCGATGTCGCGAAATTCATGGAACACGGCTATCGGCGCTTTCGGAAGTATGGCGGCGCCGCTGTCACCATCACCCAGTCGGTCAATGACCTCTACCGCAATGCCGCCGGCCGGGCTATCGTCGAGAACTCGGCGAATATGTATCTGTTGGGTCAGAAAGCCGAAGTCATCGAAGGCATGAAGCAGGACCGGCGTCTGCCGCTGTCGGATGGCGGTTACGAATTGCTCAAGACCGTCCATACCTTGCCGGGGGCGTATTCCGAAATCTTTTTCCTGACCGAGATGGGCTCGGGCATCGGCCGGTTGATCGTCGACCCTTTCAAACGGCTGCTGTTTTCCACCAAACCGGAAGATGTGCAGGCGCTGAAACAATTGCGCCGCCAAGGCTTGAGTCTGGGCGACGCCATCCAGCAACTGCAAAGCAGCCGCAAAGCCAAAGAGCGGGAGGTCACCCATGGCCGCTAAGATGCAGTGGTTGGGTATCGGCCTCATGGCTTTGGTTTTGGGTTTCCTAGGCGGCACGGTCGCGGTCACTCAGATACTGAAAGAACCCTTGCAACGACTGAATCTGATCACCCCAGTCTTTGTGCTGGATCGTGCCCGCTTGATCCAGGCGATTCCGCCGAATGCCACCCCGGAGCAAATGGCCCGCACCGTCGAAGACTGGCAGCGTCTGGCCACCAAGTTGAGTAACGCGGGCTACCTGGTGCTCGATTCGACGGCCGTGGTCGCGGCACCGGACGATACCTATGTCAGGCCGGAAGGGCCGTGAAGCCATGAGGCCAACATCGATGCTTCGAAATATTCGGCCCAAAGTCCCGCTCGGGCCGTTTCTGTTGAAAGCCTTGCCGCTTCTGATTCTGCTGTTGGCCGTGGAGCATTACATCGGCCAGCGGTTTTTGATCGGCGGCGATGATCAGGTCGACCGCTGTTTGCCGGACAAGCGCATTTATCTCATCGATACCTACAACAAGGACATCTGGCGCGGCGATTTGATCGCCTTTCGGGCGGAACGCATGAAACCGTATTTCAAGGACGGACAGATCATCGTCAAGATCGCCGCCGGTGTCACCGGCGATCGCGTCCAGGTCGACAGCCGTCAAACCCGGATTAACGGCGCCATCATTATCGAGGGGCTGCCGCTGGCCGAGAAACTCAGAAAACCGTTGTCCGCCTTCAAACGAGACGAAACCATTCCGACGGCCGCGTATTGGGTTACGGGTTTAATGCCGAAAAGTTTCGATTCGCGTTATTGGGGATACGTCTATGACCACCAGGTGATTGGCCGGGCTTATGCGATCTTTTAAGCACACGCGGCAATCACGTTCGGTGCGCGGGATGAGCGGATTCATCATGTTGGCGATTTTGCTGACGCACGGTGCCGCGCAGGCCGAAGAGGACTGGCTGACAAGGTCGCAAACCATTCTCGATCGTCTGGAAGGACAGCCAAGACCAGACTGGCTGGACAACAATCCCCATCAGGCCGAAGCCAATCAGCAAGCGTTGGACCTCGTCAACGCCGCAAAATCCAAATCCAAAGCCCAGGCTGAGATGCCCGATGGGCTGGCAACCCACCCCAAAGGCAAACCGGTACGGGTGATGTTCGTCTCGTTCTCGCTGGGGGACGCGGTGCTCAAGGGCATCTTTGAGGAATCCTCGGGTCAGGATGACGTTCTGCTGGTCTTCCGTGGCCCCAAACCCGGGCAAAAATTGCCGGGTTTTTTCGCGGAGTTGAAAGCGCTATTGAAAGACATCGATCCGCTTCCCAATATCGTGATCGACCCCACTCGTTTTCAGAAATGGAAGGTGACCACCGTCCCCGAAATCGTCGCCGAGGCGCAGGGTAGGGCGCTGCTTCGCGTCAAGGGCGTGACCAGTCTCGACTGGGTCAAATCGCGGCAGAATGCTGGACGCCAGGGCGATCTGGGACGCTTCGGCGAAGTGTATGACATTGCCGAAATCGATCTGCTCGAAGCCATCAAAAGCCGATTGGCTATGCTGGATGGGCCGCGGCTAAAACAGCAGGCCATCGCCCGCTTTTGGCAAAAACGCCCATTCGAAGTGTTGCCGGCGTCTCGGGAAGACCGGGACCGAACCATTGATCTGACCGTTACCGCGCCGCGTGATCTGATAGCGCCCAACGGCAATCTGATCATTCGTGCCGGACACACCGTCAATCCTTTGGACCAAATGGCGTTTGGGCTGTGTCTGATCGTCTTCGATGCTACCCAACCCGCCCAGCTCGATGTCGCCAGGCAGTTGTCATGCCGCGACAAGAACGCACGAGTCCTGTATCTTGCGACGCAGCTCTCTCGTCAGGACGGCTGGGAAGGCTTAAAAAATCTGGAAACAATGCTCGATGCGCCGGTGTATTTGTTGACGCCGGATGTGCGTCAGCGTTTTCAGTTGCAGCATGTGCCAGCAATAGTCGAACAGGCCGGCAACCGAATCGTCGTCCGGGAACGCAAAGTCCGAAAGCCGGCGGCAGGAGCGCGGTCATGAAATGGCCGGTTCCAGCATGGCTGTTTGGACTGCTTTTGAGCCTGGCGGTCGCCGGTCATGCCGAGACGACGAGCAAAGCGGTGGATCCGCTCTGCGCCGATGCCGAGCTGTGGTCCGGCAAACTGATCACCGATATTTGCTGGAGCTGTTTGTTTCCGATTCGTGCGGCCGGGGCATCTCTCGGGGGCGGAAACGTCCCGAGTATCGCCACCGATCAGAAGTTCTGCTTCTGCACCGATCCTTTGGGGCTGCCGCAATTGGGCATGACCGTCGGGCTATGGAATCCGGCCCGGCTGATCGAAGTGGTTAGAAATCCCTGGTGCTCGCCGGCCTTGGGCGGGCACACGTTCAGCGCCTCGAAAGTGCGTTTGATCGCGACCACCGGCAAGGCCGATTTCGATGCCAGCGAGATGGCGTTTTTCAATTACCACTACTTCGCGTTTCCGCTCACCATTCTGCTGGATCTGTTTTGGGACGATCGTTGTAACGCCGACGGCTACCGGGATTTCGATCTGTTGTATGTTTCGGAACTCGATCCTACCTGGAACAGCGACCTGCTGGCGTTTTTCACCAGTCCCGAAACGGCGCTGTTTGCGAATCCGGCGGCCATCGCCGCCTGTGTCGCCGATGCGGCGGCCGCCGCGACCGGCAATCCGCTCGATGCTCTGTTCTGGTGTGCCGGCGCCTGGGGACACATGTATCCTTTATCCGGGATTTCACCGACCAGCTACGGCACCGATCCGCGCATTTCCAGTTTACTGGCCACCCGGGCGACGGCCGCCTTGCATCGCCGGGGCTTGGCCTGGAAGACTTCGGGGAACGATGCCTTGTGCGGCGGGCTGATTTATCCCTTCATCCCGAAGTCGCAATACCGGCTCAGCATGTTTTATCCGGTCGCGGAAACCGAATCCAATCATGCGATCGGCGAAACCACCTTCACCTGGGGGGCAGGGCGTACTTTCCCCGGCCCCGGGGAGGATCATCTTTATATCTTGTGGCGCTGGCAGGACTGCTGCGTGGGGCTGTAGATGGGTTTGGGCGCGTTTTTTGATCGTCATCTCTGGTTGACGCGCTCGCTTGCCATGACGCTGAGCATCACCATGGCCTGGACGCCGTTCGCTGTGACCTGGGCGGATCCCATGCAGGCCGCGGGCAGCGAAGGGCAGCAAACCGGGCAGCAAATAGTGGGGGCTTTCCAGTTTCCCGTGGATGCCGGCAATGGCACGATGACGTTGAATCCCGGCACGACGCAGGAAAGCTCGATTAATGTCAGCACCCTGTTTCCGGATGCGAACAGTAATAACAGTGTCACGGCCAACCTCACCCGTCTGTATGGCAATAACCCCGGCACGATCGCCGCAGGTCTCAATGCCCAAACGATCTTGAACGGAGAACCCAGCGCCACCGGCGAAGCCTATCGCACCCTCATCAACAATGCGCACCAATCGCATCCGGACTTACAAAATGATCCGCTCTGGAAAGCCGGCGATCAGGTGTTTGCCGATTTTACGCCGTGGGCAGCGTCGTTCTCGGACTGCACGACCACCACGACCCAAACCACGACCACGCAGCCGGTTCACATTCCCGACTATCAGTTGTGTTTAAGGCAGCCGACCGTGCCGCAGAACTGTACCGCAACGCATGAGGTGAAAGTCGAGCCGCTGCTCAGCTACGTTTCGGGAAATGGCGGATTGTCCAGTTGCGGGCCGGGCTGCATGGATTTATATGTCGGCGTGGTCGGTGACAATTACTGGTCGGCCGGCTGCGCCGTATTCAGCTGGCAGGTCACTTACCATGTGCTGCATCCCGAGGCGATTGTCAGCGCTACTTTGGAGGATGTCGAGTTCGACGATCATGCCCGGGTTTACTATGGCGGCAGCCTGATTTATACCGGTTCTACCGGCTGGGGAGGTTCTTGTGAACTCAGCAACAGCTGGGTCGATCATCCCAACAAGGATGTCTCGTATGCGTTTAACAGTACCGGCAACAAGGTCTTTCGACAGGACACGATGGTCGGCGGCAATGGCGAGGGTTATTCGCGCATCCGCCTTCGTTACGACTTGTCGAAACTGATGACCCAGGACGAGTGGAGCTGGAGCGGACCGAATTGTCAGAATCTGGCCAGCGCCATTACCGATGGCATTTGCCAAGCAGGCAGCCAGCTCAGCTGTACCAACGATCCGGCCAACGCAAGCGGATGTTACATCGAACCGGTATCGCAAGTGATGGTCTGCGAGTCCGATCTCGCCATGGCGCCGGTGGCCGCTTCCGCAGGGATTCGCAATACCTGTATGAGCATCACCGCGGCCGGACAGTGCGATCTGAACAGCACCGGACAATGCTGGACGGACTCGGCAGGCACCCATTGTCTGTCGCCGCCCGACGCGGGAACGCCGAGCACGACGTGCGCTGATCTGGAGAGCCAGGGCTGCGCCTTCATCAAAAGCCAATGCCTGGACACCTTGGCCTCGGGTACCTGCTGGGACAGCGTGGATACCTATGACTGCGGCCAAGAGGCCGGCATTCCCGGCATTCAAAGCAGTACCCAGCAGCAATGCTCAGGTCCGATTCGTTGCATGGGCGAGGATTGCATGACCGTGAACCGGACGCAAAGTCAGGATTTTACCCAGGCGCTGGCGTTGCTTAATACGGCCCAGCAAATGGCGATGGATTTGAGTTGCGACTATGCCAATGCCGAGCTGCAACAAAAAGATCCCAGTTCCTGCGAGGTATTCAAAGGCGAAGACGCCAGTTGCAAAATGGTCGGCGGCGTGGTGGCCCTGGTCGATTGTTGCAAAACGTCGGCCGGCAGCATGGGGCTGAGTCAATATATCGACTTGATCCTGGCCACCAGTCAACTGGACAATGCGGTGATGCGCATGGACGCCACCTCTGCGGTGCGGGGCGTTTGGGAAACGATGCGGACGCCCTTTTCCGTGGCAGGGGAGGCCTGGAACAGTTTCCAGGCCGATTTCGCCTCAACCGTCAATGATCTGGTCGGCACCGACATGCTGAGCACCACCGATATCGCTTCGCAGGGTTTACTGGATTCATTGAAAGGCGAATTGATGAAAACGGTGGCGGAATGGATCGGCAGCACCTTTGGTGAAGCGGCCGGCAATGCGCTGTTCAGTGCCGGGGGGCAAGTGGCGTTTGATTCCTTGGGCAACCTGACGCCGGCCGCGCAATCGGGCGGCGTTCAATTGGGCGGGGGTGCGGCATTTGCAGGGACGATGTTGAGCACGCTGATGGCCGCCTACACGGCGGTCATGATCGCGATTATGATCATCCAGATTGTCTGGTCGTGCGAGATTCCGGAATACGAACTGGCGGCCAAGAAACAGTTGAAAGTCTGCAAGGACTTGGGCACCTATTGCGACAGTAAGGACCCGATTACCGGGCTCTGCCTGATTCGTAAGGAAAGCTACTGCTGTTACAACACGCCGCTGGCAAGGATCCTGAACGAACAAATCAAACCGCAACTGGGCATGGGGTTTGGTACCGCTGAAACTCCCGAGTGCACCGGCATCAAAGTCGAGGATCTGGACAAGGTCGATTGGACTCGGGTCAATCTGGATGAATGGCTGGGACTTCTGGCGCAAACCCACCATTTACCGACGGCGGAAAATGCCGCTTCGATGCTCAATCTCGACCAATTGACCGGCACGGGCAGCCGGCTTAATCCTCAACGGTATGGTGCCGCCACCGGCAACCGGCAAGACACCTTGACCCGCACCCAGGGCCGCATGACCGAGCTGGATGTGCCTACGGTCAAACGGCAATCGGAACTGGAAGGGTGGGGCATGGGGCCGCAGTAACGGGCCCCAAAACAGTCAAGCATTAACCGCGTCTTTCAAGCCTTTGCCGGGTTTGAAGGAAGGAGTTTTTGAAGCGGCAATTGTAATGGCAGCGCCGGTTTGCGGATTGCGGCCCGTGCGTTCCGCTCTTTCTTTAACCTCAAAAGAGCCAAAGCCTACCAAGGCAATCGAGTCACCGGCTTTCAAGACTGATTCGATGGTTTTGGTCAGTCCGTCCAGCGCCCGGCCTGCGTCGGCTTTGGTCAGGTTGGCATGGCTGGCGATGGCGTCGATGAGTTCGGATTTGTTCATATCAATGTTCCTGTGGGCGGTAATTAAAAGCGATGCTGAGTTTAAAGAATCGATAATAGCTGAAAACCGTAGAAATTAAGGAAAATTTCTACACAATTGGCCTTTGGTAGCTAGACAATCTCAAAAACGGTCCTTTTTAAGAAGGGAGACGTTACTTCACAGGGAGTTCCACTAAAGGCTACTCACGTCATAGCTCCAGGAATAAATATCGTTATTTTGATCCACCGCAAGAATACTCAAGAGCGCCCCAGCGAACGCACCCACGAACGGAGTGGCAACCGAGCGGCCTGCAATCAACATGGTACCACACTCGTCGCCATTCTTGGCCAGTAATGCCTGGTAGGCCGGTTTGGTTAGGTCTACAGCGCGTGAAGCCCGAGCATCGTCAATCCAGATATCGCGGGCCTTGCGCGGACCGGGGAAGGCATGCAGTTGGATGCGAGTGAACGCATCCGAACCGTCCCCGATGCCTGCTTCCAACACACGTTCTGCGTGCAGTCGGTCCAGGGAGCGCCGCAGGGCAATGTTGTCCACCGCAACGATCACCAACACTTGTGCTGACCGCACGATGCCCGAATCGAGGTCCAGGCGTTCGTAATGACGCTGCACGTGTACGCCCAGAGCCTCTAAGTGTTCCGCCACCACATCGACCTTCTTTCGCCCCACGTCTTTTGCTGTGACTAGAAGGCAGGTACTCAGACTCGATGACGACACAGTGTCGTAGTCAGTCAGTCTGATGACGCGCGGCAGATGGTCACCGCCGATTAGTGCCGCTGCCCAGAGGAAGGCCTGACCAAGATGTCCCAACCCGATAAGCCAGAGGCTTCTAAAAGCCGCCTGATTTGCGTTGCAAGGTAGTTTCCAGCTAATTTCACGCTGTCCAGCGAGAGGGGCATTTCTATAGACATGCTGAAACGCCTCGTTGAGAGCGGCACCTGCGGCCGCTACACCAACTTGAATAGGACTTTCCCCGCATCCGCACACAGCTACATCAGGAGACAGGATGAATCCATCCGACTGTAGACTAACTCCCAGCCAAAACGAGCAGTCTTGTGGCGTACCGTCTCCTATATAGATGATGGGTATTTTTTCAGAATCGCCCGTGGCGATACCTACTCCGAATTGTTCGGCAACTTCACCGAGCGTCTTACCTGCGAACCATGCCATTGAGCAACGCTCATGCAGAGGCCCCACAAGTTCTACCCCCCCCAGGAAGGTCTTAGGAGCAGCGTTGAGCAAGGTCAGAATCATGGCCTCAGCAGCCGGCGTCGACGTGAAGCCGGCTTGCACTTGGATACGCAGCCTGAATGATCCAAATAACATCTGCGCTTCCTCATAGGAACCAACCCGACCTTCGTCCATGGCTAGCTTCATCGTTCGGTTCAATGTTTCTAGTAGTTCCATGATAGCCCTCAAGTCAAAAGAATTGAGTCATGTGCAGCTTGCAGAAACATCGACTGCCACAGTCCAGCCCCATTAAAGACGTGTACACCTAGGTCGATCGGCTCAGGCTTTCGCATGGCAAAGTACGGGACGATCAGTGCAACATGGCCAGCAACAGAGACGATGGGGTGGGCTCTGTCGGTGACACTTTGTCCCGGCCCCATCGGATGCGTATGGACGTCAGCGACAACCTGAAGGCCAGTAGCATAGCAGTGCTCCCAGGCGAGAGCCATCTCCTCCGCAGTAAAGGCCACGTAGTCGTGCTTTCGACTGCTCTCCACCGCGACGATGTCGTACATGAGATACGACGAAACTCGTCGCCCCTGTTCATCGGTATGTCCGAGAAGGAATGCGCCGGCCTCCTTGATGCCACGCCCCGATCTGGCTAGGTCGGCAATGAGTGTATCGTAAACCGCTCGGGGAATCTCAAGCAGCGGGCGCGACATAATCATCCCCATTAAGCATAGTCCAAACGACCTCGAGGTAACGAGCAATGCCGATGCTTGGGGCCCAGGCCCAGGCCGGGTGCAGCTGCAGCCACTGCTCATGCCCGGCGATGCTGTTGCGGTCACAGGGAATATACAGCGCCGTGCCGCCCTGCCAGTCGGTTCGCAGCGCCGCACCAAATCGTGCACCCGTGCGCGGCCAGCGATGCGGTGGAAGCCACGAGCCATTGACCGTGTCCCAGAAGGCACCGGTAGGCAAATCAGGGTAGCCATCGCACTGGAGGCGTAGCGTAAACTGACGCTGGTCGCGAGCGCATACGTCGATAAAGACAAATGGCCAGGAGATGTCGCGCAACTGCCAGCGGCCGTTCATTTCACCAATTACGAAGGGTGCTTGCTCCAGATGCTCGAGAAGTTTAGCCTGATCATTCGGCACGCTGACGTCACCGTTAACAGTGTAAGAGCGCACGAGATCGAAGACAACCTGGCAAGTGTCTTGCTCGACGAAGCAACCCACATGCTGGTCGCGCGTTGGCTGAATGCTCGTGCCGGCGACTTGGAGAACCAACTCGTTGGCATCGGCTTGATTAATGCCTAGGGTGTGCACCGCCCAGCGCTTAATGCGGCCGACGCGAGTGACAGGTGGGAAACTGTGTTCGACCGTGCGGCCGGCATACCTGACAATCACATCGATCAGCAAGCAACGGCCAACATGGACCACTCGACCTCGATGGAGCTCCTCCTCGTCCGCGAACTGCCGGGTCTCGACATCGTCGTCCGCCTCGTCAAAGAGTTGCAGATCTGCCGAAGCATACTCTGCCGGAATAGCGGACAAGATGGCTTTATTTAGTTCTTCAGTGGTAAGACCTTCTTGGACCTTGATAACCAGACCATCTTTCGCAAAGGGAGCCTGGACGATAATGCGCTTTTTCATGATTAACCTCGTTTTGGCCGAGGAAAAACGGCCTTCACTAAGTCAATCGGGACGAGAAAAAAAAACCGTAATAAAACGTAGGATAGATCAGTCTGACACGCGTTTGCTGCAAGGAAACATGTAGGCGCAGAAGTGACAATCCCGTTCGTTCGAAGGGGTGGCGGGGAAGTGTTTCGCGCACAAGCCGATGGAAATGGCTTCGTACTTACCTCGCGTCGCAGCCTTAATGGTGCCGACGGAGACAGTCAAGCCATTCGAAAGGGTGGCTACCTCTATAGTGGTTCTCTTACCGCCTGACTGGTGATGTGCGTCCAGCAGGGCCGCCAAGGGTTGCTTCATGGACGAGAGACTGCTCTCGGTGGTACGGATAAATCTCAGGCGCTGCACAGAGCCGTCCTGGAAAATCTGATCTGGCTTCAACTCGACCATCAGTGGGCCAATTCCCACAAAAACCTTCTCTGTGTTCCGTCCACCTTGTGCCAGAAAGTTGCGGCCTCGCCCGACCCGCTCCTCAACACGCTGTCGAATGAGTGGTGCAGCAGAGTGCTCATGTAGGCTCAGGCTCGCAAGCGCGGAATCGACAACCCCACACCACTTCGCGTCCATTAGCAACGAGCTGTCGGCTGCCAGAGCGTCCATGGCTCTCCGCGTTGCGAGGTCGACCGCCCGATGTAGTTTCAGTTCGTCTCGCTGTGATCTCCCTGCTCGGTTCGATATTTCGTAGCGCTGCGGGCACTTGACGAATTGGAGATACTCCTCGAGCGATACCATAGTCTGCTCTGGCTTGCCAAGCTCTGAGGCTCGCGAGGTAGTACCACCAAGCTGCTGCCATTCACCACATATGGGAGTCAGCAATCCGTCCAATGCGGACGGCAGTTCCTCGTCGGCCGTGGAATAGATAGTCAGGTGAAAACGAGGGCGGGAGACTGCTACGTAGAGCAGGTTATGCCGCTCATTTTTTATTATCTCTAATACTTTCTTCCCGTCGAGTACATCGTCCGGCACGAGCTTGTTAGGCTGTGGTTTTGGTGCTTCATACGTGCTCTTCGTGACACCAAGAAAATGTACAGCGTCAAACTCAAGTCCTTTACTGCCGTGGGCAGTCAGAATGCGTACGGCATTCATTCCCTCAGCCTCGGGAGGCACAGCACGCATACTACGGTCCTCACCAAGTCGCACCCGATCACGGATGCGTTGAGGCAGGTTCTTCACCGTGGACCAGCGCCCTGTCCCATCAGGCGACCTACAGAAATGGACGAATTGCCAGACGGCCATTAGGGCATTGGCAGCATCCTGTCCCTGTCGAGAGGCCAATTCCCTAAGCCAAGTACCATCCTCGAGAAGAAGAGCCGACAGGGCCTCCCAAGGTGACATATTCTCAGTCACCAGAGCGCTTAGACGCCGTAGGTTCTGCCAAGCTTCAGTGTCCTTTGGAGTCAGACCATCTCCACTGACCTCTCTCCAGCTCTTCTCCTGATTGCGGGTTTGTACAAAGACAGCGTCGGCTCCCTGCCGACTCAATGCTAGCAGCGGTGAGTACCATTGCCGAACAAGATTGACGCCATAAGGGTCGACGGCCAGTTGCAGCAAGCAGATTAAGTCCTTCACCTCGGCCCGCTCAAAGATGTTGCCGAGGTAGAGCACTGGAACACCCAACTGCTCGAGTCCCAGGGCGAGTTCGGCTGCGTCAACATTCTTATATACGATAATAGCCTGTTCAGCCAAAGGCGTACCAGCAACCTCCAGTTGCCTGATGCGCCAAGCCAGTCCTCGAAGCTGCTCCATTTCATTTACCGTACGTACATGGAGTGGACCGTGCCCCAAATAACCGCGCTCCGCTGCTATTGCGTTAGTCTTACGTCCCGCCGGGTTTTGGCTGGCGACTTTGCCGAACGCGTCGACGATTTCTTGCGAGCTGCGATGATTCAGCGGCAACGGAATGCTCACTGCCCCTGGAAAGTCGATCTGGAACTTTTCTAAATTACTCGAGGACGCTCCCATGAACGCATAGATAGCCTGACTTGCGTCTCCTACAATCCACAGCGTTTGCGTTGCCCTGGCCAACTCCCTGACAAGTAATGCACTTGCCCGATTGACGTCTTGATACTCGTCCACCATCAGGTGCTGGATGCCGGCGAGGAAGCTGTCCACACCTGGATCGCCGGCCTGCATGAGTCTGATGGACACGCACAGCAAATCGGTCAAGTCGATGGCCTTACGACGCGACAGCAGAAATTCATAGTGTTCGAAGATAGCGGCGACGTCTCGTCGCTTGGCATCGATCTCCGAGTCACCGCTCGGCACCTCAGCAACGGAAGCTGAGAACTTCGCAGCATCAAACATTTCATCCTTTGCACGTCGGATGGTATCCACAGCGTGTTCCAGCCACGGCGATGGGTTTGACAGTGGGTCGAACACCTTTAAGTCTGCGCTTGTAACGTCCGACTCGAGCATCGCTAGCGCGGCAAGCTTATCTAGCACGGGAAATCGCGAATCGAGCCCATGCAGATTCCCGAATTTACGCAGGAACTCAAGTCCGAAAGCATGGAATGTGCCAATCCAGACGCGATCGGCACCTGGGATGTTTCCTGCTCGGGCGCGTTCGACTAGTTCGCGTGCAGCCTTGTTGGAGAACGTCAGTATGATGATGTTCTCTGGGATGACACCGGAGACAATGAGACGCCGGAGGCGGAGCAGTAGCGTGGTGGTCTTACCGGTACCTGGCCCTGCTTCCACTAGGGTGGTTTTCGCATCACTGTTTACAGCCGGTTCCTGTGCCTTGGTCGGCCGGACTGGAAGTTGGAAAACCTTGGTGGACTGGACGATGTTGGGGAGCAGGACCGCATCATAGAGTTGCAGCCGAACGAGTTCTAACGGCAACTTGAAATTTTCTGCCAGGAGCGATGCACTGAGCTTTTCCTCCATAAAGGCTCGGCGAGCCAGGTCGCGCGGCAAAAGAAATTCGCGTGCGAAGACGTTGGCCTGTAACTCCTGCCTCTCGCGGACTCCGTAGCTTTCCACTTCGCGCACGCCATTAGTCTCCGCATCCGCCGTGAGCGCATCTTGATTGACCTCCACAGTGCCTAGCGTTGCTGGATGAAGTCGCAGATGCCCCAACTCATGCGCAACCAGGAATGCTTTTACTTCATCTGGAACATCGTTGCGTACCAACATCCACTTGTGTTCGATCTTGATGGTCGCATCAGCTCCCTTGAGTAGGGGAAAGCTAGCATTAACCTTCCTGACGGCGACATCAAGGGTCTTGCAGGCCTCTTCTACAAGGGATAGTCCACCTTGATCAAGCCTTACACGCTTCGCCTCGAGCTCTGCACGAAGTCTTGTAGCCTCGATTCTGGCCGATTCAAATGGATTCACCTGATGTCTCCTTGGCGAGAGGACTAAAAAATACTTAGGATCGTTGCAGAATCGCTTTCTTTACTGTGTCATCATTAATGCAGTCTTCGACTGCTTGCTCCCATGTTATAGGCGTTGGCTCAGCTGGCTTACTTTTCGCGCTGAATCTCTGCAGCCCTGCAGTCCGCTGTCTATTTATTGCCATGCCGGCAATCAACGCTGCTGGAGTTACACCAATGCGGTGACTCAACGCCTTATAGAACCAGTCCGGTACACCGCGAACTTCCGACGTGGACTCTGTGACGCAAAGTAGTAATAAGTCTTCTCCATGCTCGTATGACCCAAATATGGCAATGGATATGGCCTGCATGGCCTGTTCGCCAGAGATGGAGGTTAGCTTTCCGGCGGCCTCTGAGGCGTCAGATGTCGAAGGAGCGGCACGCAATTGTTGCATGCGCTGCAACAACTTGCTTTGTCGAGGCAGCATCTCTTCATCCGACAACGGCTCGCTGTCAATCTCCTCCTCCGTTGCTGGTATTGATGTGATTTGAATATGTGCATAGCGTTGCAGTGCCCGAGCATGTTCTGGGTACTTATCGATGAAGGCTTGTAGTACCTTAGCATCGAACTCATGCGATGCACGTCCGTAGTCGGCGAGAATCTCGTCCAAACTTGCAGTGTGCTTGCTGTTAGTCATTGCTCAACCTCTGCTGAATAATTTTGATGGCTTGATTGATGTATTTTGTCGCTGTTTTCTCAGTCACACCCATAATGCTTGTGACTGTCACCTCTTCTTTTTTCTTAGACTCGATCTTTAAGTTCCCAAAGTAGCGGTAGGTGAAGGCTATCTGGGGAAGCTCTGGCAGGTCATTCTGCACAATGCGACGGATCTTCTCCAGCAGTTCCTGGTTAATGAAAAATTCCTCAATCTCAATTAGAACCTGGTCTGGTGACTTCGGGGCTGACAGCGGATCAACAGAGTCACTGGTCTGTGCAATGGCCTCAATGTCAACATCTTCATTGTCGAGTGACTTCCCAGCACTATGTTTTTTTGCGTAGAGCTTTCCGGCTTCGTCTAAGCAACGTCGGTACACGTAGTTTCCAAATGCGACCTCAGCATGGTTCGGCACTGTTCTGTCGCGCAGGATCGATAATACGATCTCTTGGCAGAAATCTTCGATGGCAGTATCTGAGCCACCGCCAAGTTGCTGCCAGCCCGGGTTTTTGCGCACGTGCGCTCTTACCTGCTGGGTTACTCGCCGCAACAATTCACTCGCGTACGTATCGGATTCCCGTTCATGACCAGCATCCCACGCATCAAGAAACAAAGTGACAATGACTTCATCTTCGATGTGGCCGGGTTTCCCGTGCCGGATTGCAAACCGCATGGTTCGAGACCCACTATCCAGGGACTTGGCCTCAGCTGCCATTTCCGCTCTGGGGGATGGTTGGCTCCAAGTGCTTCGTTGCCCACCTTTGTTCATCATCCAAAACCTCTCGTCAATGTTAGCCCAACCTACTCTTGGTCAATCGGGATATCGAGAAAAAACCGTAATCGCTACCCGTGGCCCGTCTATTTTATCGATAAAACTGGCGAATTGGTAACTAAGGCCGAATTCAATAGGCTAAGGGGAAACTGCAATCCGTTCGTATGAATCTGCTAGCTAAAGGTAAAATCTATCACTTTTTTGATTACCATTGAGAGTGCAATCGACTTCTGACATTCCGTACAGTCGTCTTCTGAAAATGATGGCTATTCCTTAAATTCTCAAAACTGTCTCTTGAAACTTATCTATGAATAATTCATACTGCCGGTGAGTTTTCGGAGGCTTTATGCTTGTCGGTTATGCCCGTGTTTCCACGCAAGACCAAAATCCCGCCCTGCAGCTGGATGCGCTGAAGGCGGCAGACTGTGAAAAGCTGTTTGTCGAAAAAGCCTCCGGCGCGCAACGCGATCGGCCGGAGCTGTTGGCCGCGCTGGACTGTCTCAGGGCAGGGGACAGCTTGGTGGTCTGGAAACTGGACCGTCTGGCCCGTTCCCTGAAGCAACTGATCGAAACGGTGGAACTATTGGAAAGCCGGAGTATTGGGCTCAGATCGCTGACCGAAGCGATCGACACCACGACCGCCGGCGGGAAATTGGTGTTTCATGTGTTCGGCGCCTTGGCCGAGTTCGAACGCTCGATCATCCGCGAACGGACGAAAGCCGGCCTGGAGGCTGCCCGTGCCCGAGGTAAAAAAGGGGGCCGTCCCCCTGCGTTGAACGCGAAAGACTTGGTGGCCGCCAAAGCGATGCTGTCCGATCCGGACATTACGATGGAAGAGGTGGCCAAGCGCCTCCGGGTGGCTCCCTCTACATTGTATCGACACCTGCCGGGAGGCCGGGGCGCAATTCAGGAGACTGAGCCATGCTGACACCGGTCGCCTACCTCGAAGCCAAAGATGCCAGCCGCAACATTCACCGCGCCTATTCGATTGCCTACGGCCAAGACCTCTTCGGTAACTGGGTTGTCGAAACGACTTACGGACGCATTGGCGGCAAAGGACGAACGATCGTCACGGTCGTCGATAATGAAGCCGAAGCGCTCAATTATGTGCAGAAGGCGCTTAAACGCCGGCAATCCGCTCCGAAGCGGATCGGAGTAGGCTATAAAACCAGAGAGGTCTAAGCTGTGTGACGACAAGAGAAAAATAGGTATTAATCCAGCTAGAGAATATAGAAAGGATGCGCTATGATTACAAACGAACCACTTTAAACCGGAGTAGCAATCATGGCTACAGAAGCATTTACCGTCAGAGCTGAAGCGGAACTTGTTCACCAACTTGATCATTTGGCCGATTCGTTGGACAGATCACGTAATTATTTAGTGAATCAAGCACTCAAAGAGTACCTGGAGCATCATGCTTGGCAAATCGAAAAAATTACCCAAGGTATCGCTGCTGCGGAGCGTGGCGAATTGATCGCGCATGATGACGTGATGCGCGAAATGGAAGATTTGATAGCTGGTAAAGCCCAAGGAAACTTGTGAAAATTGCCTGGACTGAACCTGCACGACAAGATTTGCGGCAAGTCTTTATCTATATAGCCAAGGATAGTCCGAAAGCGGCAGCTAAAGTACTTTCGCTAATAAAAGAGCGCACTATTTTACTTCAAGATAATCCCAACCTCGGCCGAATGGGTAGAGTCGGCGGAACACGGGAATTAGTCATTCCGGGCACCCCTTACATTCTGCCATATCGTGTGAAAGCTGACCAAATTCAGATATTGGCGGTTTTTCATGGTGCAAGAAAATGGCCGGATAATTTTCAAAATTGATATACCTTGCAAAATACAGGGCAAATAATTACATATGCTTGGATTAAACCTACGCAGCGAATTCACCGGAAAACGTTTAAGCGGCACAACCATCGATTTTACGAACCGGCATGGTACGGGGGCGCTTGATAGGAGTGCAAAAGAATTCCTGAATATCACTTACCCATCAATTGATTTACTCAAAACCATTGAAGCGGTTGAGCCTGGCAAGTCACGTCCTGCTGTCATCATCGGCGCAAGAGGGCAAGGTAAATCGCATCTTATGGCCGCGTTATCGCATATGCTCAAGGACAACGCTGCTGGTCGCGATTGGCTTGAAGAATGGGGAAGCAGGCTGGAAAACTCCTCGATTTCGAAATTATCCCTTCGAACTGACATGGAAGTGATCGTCGAAAGTCTTCACTTACACAACTACAAATTCTTATGGGACTTGTTGTTCGAAAGACACCCACATGGAAAATTTATTCAAGGCAAATGGGAAGGCCAAGGCGATAAAAAAACCGAAGTACCGGGTTACGAACTGCTGGTTGAATTATTTCAAAATCAGCCCAGCTTACTCATTCTGGACGAGTTCCAAACCTGGTATGAAGGACTGACCAATACCAAACAGTACCCGTGGCGGACATGGGCGTTCAATTTCATACAAATCTTGTCTGAAATCGCTGAGAAGAATCCTGAGCTATTGGCATTGGTCGTTTCAGTTCGGGACGGCGTTTCGGATGCGGCTCAACAGATTTACCGGGTTAATCCTGTCCGTATTGATTTTAAAGGTCCACAGGCAAAACGGGATCGGCAAAAACTCTTGCTGTACCGCTTATTTGAAAACCGGATGCAAATCAATGATACGGACATCGCTTACGTTATCGATAAGCACGTCGATGAATACCTGCGCCTAAACCATGTCATTGGCTCTGAACATGAAAAAGCAAAGCAAGAGTTTATCGAAGCTTGGCCTTATGCTCCGCACCTATTAAAACTGCTCGAAGATCAGGTTTTAATTGCAACGGAAACACAAGAAACCCGCGATCTTATTCGCATTTTGGTTGATGTTTATAAAACTGCCGGTAAAGACTCCCCCATTATCACCGCAGCCGATTTTTCTATCACCAACGAAAACAGCGGCGTATCGTCATTGCTTGATTCGGTTGCCAACCAATTGCAGCGCAATCTCAGGGACAAAGCGTTGCGGAACCTCGAAGCCGTGCGAGACGCAGTTAATAATCCAGCGACGGTTACGCCGCATTTAGAAGCAATTCTCAGTTCGCTATGGTTGCGTTCGCTATCGATTGAGTCAATGGCAGGAGCTGAAGCGCATGAGTTACAGGTGGACATTACCCGCAGCAAACCTATTGACGACAACCAATTTCAAGCAGAATTGGCGTTGATCGAAGAAAACAGTTTTAACATCCATCGTAAAGGCAACCGGCTAGTCTTCCTGAATGAAGAAAACCCGCAAGCAAAATTGATGGCTCACGCCAAAAACGATCGGCTGTTCGAAAAAGGCGAAGACCAAATCCATTTATCGGACGAAATCCGGTATGTTCTTGCCGGTTCGGGAGATACTTCACAAAACTATCGGGTACTAATCCTCAAACGCAGCTGGAACAGCGCACCCTGGACCGATATTGATGATCGCGACCAACCACAGAACTGGGATAGCCGTGTTCCAGTCATCGTAATTCCATCCGGTAATGCCAGTGATGCCGAATTGGGTAAATGGCTTCAAACTTATATTACTAAACACCGTAATACCGTGCGTTTTTTATTGGCCAGAAAAGGCATGGAAAACGTGTTTTACGACAAGGAACTATTAGTGCTTGCCCGTGCTGTTTACTTAGCAGCGCAATGGAAAAAGGCTGATGCGGAATACGCTACCCTACATAATAAATTTCAAAAAGAACTCCGTAATCAACTTAATACACGATTTGATCGTTTCGCAATTTTGGAAATCTGGAATTATGCCGATCCGCAAAAATGCGAATTCATCAGTACCAGTCATAACTCCGAAGGTGGCAAGATCTTAGGCGCAATTCAAGATATCATCCAGCGAGAATTGTTTATTCCCGAAGAATTCAAAGAGCTGGTGGTTGCAAGCGCTGAAAGCAATCTTTCAGTTGCCGAAGTTTTAAAGCAATTAAAAGAACCGACATCGGGCGGCGAGCCGTCGATCCCCTGGTTAGGCGAAGTGGAGGCCAAGGAAAGAATTATCCGTTTATGCGCCCAAGGATGCATAGCCATCAACCTGTTGGGGCGGGAAATGTTGGAGAGACGTCCCGGCGAAAGCGAAAGCGACGCATGGCAGAGGATGAAAGGCCGATTGGCTTCAGGACGGCAATTGGAAGAAACTACCCTACACCAACCCGGAACCCATGTCAGCAGTGGTGGGGGTGTACCTGTCATTCCCAAACCAGAAGAAGAAACAGAGGTTATCCCACCTACAGGACATACTCCAGCGGTTACACCACCGATTGGCGGATTGTTTGGCCCATCAACAGAAGGCATTAAAGAACGAGCTCGATTAAATGCTCCCTCAAATTCCTCGATTAATTTATTAGGAAAATTGGAAAGCTGGGGGATCAATGCCGGCACTCAAGTGTATGGCTGTAAAGTATCAATTGATAAACTCACCGGCGCGCAACTACAAGACTTGTTAAAAAAACTGCCCGACGGAATGACTTATTCGTTGGATCTAGAAAAGGATTGAGGCAGTGGATAAGACTCTGGTTACTGATATTTTTAGTTTGCCTAATGAACATGCTTGGCGGGCCATTTTTTCTTATTTGTGGGAGACTTTTTCTGCACCGATACGCCCCGATATGGTCGATGCTATTACCACCGAACGCGACAAAGGTATTGAACAGCTCGACAATATCTTATCCGGCAGCGCTTGGGAATTATGGCAACAGTTTGAGCAAAATGCGCCGCTTACGAGCACGCAATTAAAGCATTTTTGGGTAAATCGTCCAGATGGAAAGGCCATTTTGATCCTGGATGCGTTATCGTTACGAGAGATCCCTTGGCTCATTGAGCAGACCACACAGCGTGGATTTACCTTGCATCAGTCACGGGCGACCGCCGCAGAAATACCCGGCAACACTAACCCGTTTGCCAAAGCCTTGGGGGTTGGACAACGCTCATGCCTGGAACATAATCTAGGCAAGAGTGCGGATTTTCCAAGCGCCTGGACAGAAAGCACCGACATGCCCTTTGCGGATTGCGCTAGCTTAATTAAAGCTGACCCGAACATTATCTTTTGGCATCATTGGCCGGACAGCCAAATACACGACTTGGCCGATAGCGGCGACGGATACCGCAAACTCGCCAAAAATGCTTTGGAACAACTAACATCCGATGATTTTTGGCATTTCATTGAACGCTTGGCGACAGGCCGTAGAGTCGTCATTACCGCCGATCATGGCTATGCCCATTCCGGGCTATTTCCCGATATTGCACATAAGGATCAGGCCGATTTTTTAAAGGAAACGTTCAAAAGTGGCCGCTCCGTACAAAGCCCAGCCAATGCAGATAGTCATTACTGGGTACCGCCATTAACGCAGACGATTAACTCGCAACATGGGGAATGGAGCCTGGTATTGGGCCGTAAAAAATGGAAAAGCCAAGGTGGCTATCCGACTTTGACACATGGCGGGCTTTCATTGCTGGAAATGACAGTCCCATATTTTGAGCTATCAAAATAATAGAAACTAATATTAATAATTAACTTGGAATATAAATGCAATTTCGATTAGGCTCTGCATTTCTGATATTTATAGGCTCCTATTTGCCATTAGCATTGATACTAGCAGTTCAAGATATACCGTCAGCATGGTGGTCTCTACCATTTTGTGATTTTTCTGCATTTAAATTCTCACAATGCTCTTACATTCCATTCAAAAATCCAATTTATTCCATCGCATTTATCTGTATTTGTACTTTATCTGTAGTCATTGCAAATATCTTATTTAAAAAAATATTGTTTCCGTTTGAAGTTGATGTAAAAGAGTTTAAAGCAATACCAAACGATATTATAAATTATACATTTCCTTATGTTGTATCGTTTATGGGAATTAGTTATAACGAACCAGAAAAACTACTTGGGTTTGTGGTGTTTCTTCTTTGGATGTTCGCTATAACTTATAAATCAGGACAAATTATAATGAATCCACTTTTATTAATGTTTGGCTGGAGACTATACGAGGCAACTATATCGATCAATAACGTAACTCGTCAAGTCCAAATATTAAAACAAGGCAAGCTTGATGAAGGCAATCTCAATGTTCAAACGATCCAAGACTTTTATATAGCAAGAGATTAATATGCAGGCAGAATTTGACTCACTCCGAGCATTTGATTTTCAGCAGGCAAACGTACATTTATGGGTATTTAAAAAAAGTGCATCGGCAAGAAAATACAGCGCGAATTATGTTAGATCAGACTCGCAATTGATTGATCATCTTAAATTCCTTGTTGTGAATGAAATAACTAGGATTACTGAATTTAATATTTACAGTTATATATCTCAAACCAATGAAAATAGTTGTTTGGCTGCTGAGGCTAATGATACAGATTTTAACTTTCTGAAAGTACAAGTTGATAGACCTGAGCCAGAGCATGAAGTACAAGGAATAAAAGACTTAAAAGGTGCAGATGGCTATGTTGTTAAGTTTTCGTTAAATGGAGAAACCATTTATGCAGTGAAACGTTCAGCTACTACATGGAAAACATCGTACCCAAAGAAATTTATAAATATCATTTTTAAAGACGGTGAGCTTTCCGCACTTGAGGATAATGCTTTTTCTATTGAAAGAAATTTTGATTTTTATTGCAAAGGCGAATATTTATTTATTGCTAATAAAACAGCCTTTGAATCAGCATTAAATTATAAAACCGCCTATTTAGATAAATATGAATTTTTAAAAAATGATCAGGTTTTTTGTTCATTATTTACTGATCTTGACCCACTAGTTCACCATGTAGGTACTAATTCAATTCATATAAGAAGGATGGCTGTTGTTGAACAAAAAAAGATTTATACCCATCCTAACTTCTTAGCGAGGTTGAGCCAAGTAAATATTGCTAGGAACTATGGGTTAAATTTTGATCCTGTTACTAACAAAATCATACCTTGTGAAAGTACAGCAAAGACGATTCTACAAATATTATTAGATCATCGTTTGCTAAGTGAAATTACAAGCCAAGTTTATGACGTATCTGATGCAAATAAAGTTTGACTAATTACAAGCCCCGTTAAAAATCGATATCCACGTTATTAAGACATGACTAATAAAACCCAAGCTGAAATCATTGCCGAACAAGTCGCCCAGACGGTTAACGCCGGCGCGGAATTGCATCTGGAGTCGGTGGATTTCAGCGACCCGAACCGCCCTAAAACCTGTCTGGAAGTCGATTTTCCGATTTTGCCAATCAATCAAATTGCGCAAATTGAGGGCAACGCCGGCAAACCGATTTACCAAATGTCCAAATGGTGGGCGAGGCGTCGTTCCAGTGTGTTCCGCTCGACATTGATTGCCGCCGCCACTAAAGCGCCGGATGACTCCGCCGAAGCAGCTAAAACCGTCTGGGATGCATATTACGGCAACCATCAAAAAAACGATGCTTTTCGAAAATTGAAAGTGGCCGATATTTTTATGGGCGGCGGCACAACTCTGGTCGAAGGCGCACGCTTGGGCATGCAAATGGTCGGTAACGACCTAAACCCAGTGGCCTGGCTGGTGGTGAAAAACGAATTGGCCGATGTCGATTTGGACGAGGTGCAAAAACTGTTCGACCATATCGAACGCGAAGTCAAACCGCAAATCATGCCGTTTTACGCCTGCGAAGGTCCTAACGGTGAAAAAGGAAAATGGACGAAAATTTCGACCGATGAAGTGATGGGAGACGATTTCGATCCGTTGGCGTTAACCCCTGAACAACGGAAAGATTACTCCTACGAAGGGCCGGAAGTGATTTATACCTTCTGGGCAAAACACGGCCCTTGCGCGGCGCCCGGCTGCGGTCATCGAACCCCGTTGATGTCAAGCCCGGTGGTCGCGGTCAAATCATTGACTATAAAAGCCTGGTTGGACGTCCGTTGCGGTCAATGCGGGCAAACGTTCGACTTGGAACAGCAAGAAGCGCGCATGGCACCCGATGTGCCGCTGGTCGTGGCCGCCACCGAAAAGCCCTACAGTATTATGGATAGCGAAGGCCATTACTGTTGCCCAAACAAGGAATGTTCACACCAATACCATGACTTTAAAGCGGCAACGACGAATGAATCCGTTCAATTGCCGAAAAAGCTGCGCAAAAACAAAAAAATCGACATGACATTGCTGGTACATCCCGATTGGTTGAAAGGCGCAGGGGGTAGGGATGAGCAAGGCGCATTAGGCGGTACGGCTATCAGCGATATTGATGCCACAATTCGTTGGAATCAACTGAGGGAAAAAACATTACGGTTAGTCGAAGTCAGAGGCGAGTTGCCAGAGGAAATCACCTGTCCTGAAACTGGCGTTACTTTCAATACCAGTCAAGGAACCATTCCCAAAAAATCTACTTTTACTTGCCAAGAAGATACCTGTGGTAGACAGCAAGACATTTTGGATGCTATGACTTTGAATAAGGAATCTGGTCCTCTATCGCCCTACGTTCTTCAATGTTTTTCTGCAAACAGAAAAAAAAGTGGGGCCGCATATGGGGGCAGATATTTTAAGTTACCTAGCGGAAACGATCTTAATAGGTTTATGTCCGCCTACATAGAATGGCATAGCAGAAGAGAAAACGATCTCTCTGAGTATTGGCCAAGAACTTTGTTGCCAGAAGGGTTTAAAACAACCTATCAAAGAATACCAGAGCATGGCTATCCACGATTTATTGACATGTTTAATGCTCGGCAAGCATTGGGATTGTGCCTAATTGCAAAAGCGATACATAAATCTTTTGGCTTTAAACAATCTACAAAAGAAATAGTCATTGGCACTTTTCAGCAATATCTTCGTAACCAAAATATGTTTTGCTTTTGGAATCCACAACGTGATACTCCTGAGCCCTTATTCAGCAATAATAATTATCATCCGAAAGCAACAGCAATAGAAAATTCGGTTTTCTCTGAGCTAGGAAGAGGAAATTGGAATTCCTGCGTAAAAAACACTATGGAAGCCGTTCAATGGAAACTTAATCCGTGGGAAATAGTGGCTAATGATTTTTTAGTGTCTCAAAATTCAGATTTAAAAAAATTCATTTCGGGTAAGAGTGAAAAGGTGTATCCCCATGATCCTGTTATTGCGACAGATAAGATAACTTGCGGCTCATCTACAGAGATGATGCAAATAGCGGATAATTCTATTGATCTTGTAATAACTGATCCGCCCTTCGGAAATAATATTCAATACTCAGAGCTTGCCGATTTTTTCTATGTTTGGATTAAGCGTTTTCTTACTGATAGGTATGAAATTTTTGCCACCGATTGGACACCAAAATCACTTGAAGTAGTAACAAATCCTGTTCGTAATAGTGATCCAGATGATTTTTTTGAGCGACTACTTACAGAATGCTGGCGTCAAGCCAACAGAATCCTTAAACCTGGCGGGATATTAGCCTTTACCTTCCATCACAGCGAAGATGGGCCATGGGTCTCCGTATTAGAAAGTCTATTTAACGCAGGGTTTTATCTAGAAGCAACTTACCCGATAAGAAGTGATGAAACCAAGGGAGAAGGTGCCAAACCAGGCACATTCGGTTCGCAATTGATTGAGTACGATATTTTACATGTTTGTAGGAAGCTAATAGAACAGCCCAATAAAATCTCATGGGCCCGCTTGCGTCGTCAAATATTGACTGATGTTCGTCAATTGCAAAGCATTTTAGAGCATCATCAAAACGAAGGTTTGCCCAAGGCCGATATTCAAGTGATTAAGCGCGGCAAGGCATTGGAGTATTTTTCCCGCCATTACGGGCAAGTCTATGTCGAAGAAGGCCGGGAGTTTACCGTTAAAGAAGCGTTGGTCGGCATCAACCAGATTCTCGATGATCAGGATGAAGGCGAAACGGGAAGCACCCCGGTCAACTGTGAGCCTATCACCCGGCAATTTTTACGCATTTTTGCCGGCACCTCGGAAGTGCCGCGCGACCAGATGCAAAAATTCTTGCGCGGCACAGGCATAGGCCCCAGCGATTTTGTCAGCCGTGGCTGGTCAGAAGAAAAGAAAAAAATCTTCCATTGGCTACCACCTTTGAGTTTTGCTCAAACTAACGTCGACAAAGCTAAATCATTACATAAAGACATGGATCAAGCGATGTTGCTGGTCGGAGCATGCTATGACAATAGCGGCATCCAGATGACAAAGCTGCTCAACGAAGAATTCAAGCCGCACCCGGCCTTGGGCGATTTATTAGGCTGGCTGACGCACAAGGGCGGAAATGCTGAATTGAGAAACGCCGCAGCAAGGGCACGCCAGCTTTATAACCAATGGGCGGCAAAACACCAGGCGATTATCCAAAAACAAATGACCTTGTTTGATCTGGAGAACTAAGTATGAATGCGGCATTGACCGATGATGTTTGGAAACGGCGAGGCATCAGTATTTTATGGGATGGCGATACATTAACTCAGTTTGAAGCCGCTACCAAAGTCATTAGCTTACGACGTTTTTTTGAGCTGTACGATGCCAATTGGCCGGAAGCGGAAATTCCTTTCATTGATGATGCCGCCGTTATGGTGGCTGGTTTGGATGTGATGATCGATGCGCTAGAACCCGATGATGCGGTTGACTGGGTCGAGCAGCAGGTTTATAGCAAAATTCAAAGTTTTCAGTCCTGTTTTGAAAATAACTGCGCATTGATTTTTTGGGTGGCGGATAAAAACCGCTGGAAAGAAAATGCCGGTGACAATAGTTATGACTGGTGGCTCAGCGGAAAATATAAACAGCAAACTTTTCCGATAGGCCGTTGCATTTGGAATGGCGCCCAAAATGGCGTAAGGCGCATTGAAACGCAGCAAGGCCAATGGCTTGGCTTGTATCATCCGCGCATTTCATAAGGATAAATGATGCAGTTAAAACCCGGCGATCGCGTCAAGCATGCGTCTTTTGGACAAGGCGTTGTCATCAGTTATGCTGATGATTACGCGCGAATATTTTTTGCCGACGGTGAACGCCAGGTACCGCTACAAGCCTTGCAACCCGTTTTGGGCCGCAATGAAACCGTGGTTACCCATGTTCGAGGCGGCGAAGAAAGGGCGGTTAGGGCGTGGCTATGCTGGAAAGCGCACGAATTACCGCTACTCGATAGCGCCAGTTCTTTAACGTCGGCAAAAATCGATCTATTGCCCCATCAAGTGGTCCTGACGCATCATGTGGCCACCTCCATGCCGCGCCGTTTTTTGATAGCGGATGAAGTCGGTTTAGGGAAAACCATTGAAACAGCGTTGATACTGCGCGAATTAGTCAGCCGTGGGGAATTGAATCGTGCATTGATGGTAGTGCCTGCCGGTTTGGTCAATAACTGGCAGCGGGAACTGAACGAAGTCTTTAATCTGAACTTTGAAATTTTTGGCCGCGAGGGTGATGTCAGCGACAGACGCACCAATGCGTTCGCTAAACATAATTTGCTGATCGTCAGTATCGATACCCTTAAACGTCCAGAGCGTATCAAAAAATTGCTGGATGCGCCGTTATGGGATTTAGTCGTTTTTGATGAGGCCCATCATTTAACGGCGTATAAGCAAGGCAATAAGATCAGAAAAACCCAAAATTATAAGTTAGCGGAAACCTTGCGCGACCATGGCCGGGATTTAATCCTACTTTCTGCTACGCCGCACCAGGGCGATCATTTCCGATTTTGGAAATTGATCCAACTGCTAGACCCTGTTTTATTTGAAGATGAATATGACATGGTGGAGCAGCGTCACAGGCTCAATTCGGTGGTTATTCGTCGCACCAAGGCGGACGCTTGCCGGACGGATGGTTCTACTTTATTCGCCAGACGCTGGGTGCATACCGAAGCCTTTGTGATGTCTGATGCTGAACGAATTTTTTATCAGGCATTGAATGAGTATCTGCGCGATGGTTTTGCGCTGGCCAAGAAAATGGGAGGTAAAGGACGGGCGTTGGGCTTCATCATGACCATTTTCCAAAAAATAGCTGCGTCCAGTTTTGCCGCCGTTCATCGCACGTTACGCCGGCGCCTATTAGCGCTGACCATCCATGAAGGCTTGATGCATGACTTGAATCTGGATATTGAAGCGCGAGATCAGGCATTTAAAGAAGCCAAGGACATTATTCGTGTGGATTTTGGCCTAGGTCATGAGCGGATCGATGATCTTGAAGCAGACCGTATTCTCAACGATGCCAAATTGCGTTTATTAAAAAAATTGGATGAAGACGATTTGGCGCTGGCTTCCGACACTTATAGCGATGAGTCGGAAGTAGCTGCGGCGGAAGACGTGGCAATGAATGTTATTGCTGTCGCTTTGCCTGAAGAACGTTTACGCATTAAAGAATTACTACAGGCGTTTCCGTCCATACAAGAAACTAAGGTAGATAAGCTCATCGGTGCATTGGGAGTATTGTGGCAACAAAATCCTGACGAACGGGTTGTTATCTTTGCGACCTATTTGGGCACCGTTGAAATGTTAGGTGAAAAAATCGAGTCTGCCTATCCAGGCCAAGGTGTTGTGGTACTTAAAGGCGGGGATCATGGTAGCAAGGTGGCTGCCGAGAAACGCTTTAAACAAGCCAACGGCCCCAGAGTCATGATTTGTACCGCTGCTGGTCGTGAAGGGATCAATCTGCAACATGCACGGATATTGTTCAATTTCGATTTGCCGTGGAATCCGATGGACGTGGAGCAACGTATCGGACGGATTCATCGTTATGGTCAACGCGATACCGCTCAGGTGTACAACCTGGTTTTGGGGGACACCATTGAGGGACGAATTTATTTGTTACTGGATGACAAACTAAAGGAAATTGCCCTAACACTCGGGAAGGTAGATGAACGTGGCAATGTGGCCGAAGATTTGCGCTCTCAAATATTAGGGCAGCTTTCCGAACGCATTAAATATCAAGAGCTTTATGCTCAAGCACTACAAGACCCAGAATTGAAACGCACTCGACTGGAACTGGATGCAGCCATGAAGAATGCGGCCCAAGCCCGTGAAGTGGTTTTTGAATTATTCCAAGAACTTGATCGCTTCAGCTTGGACGATTACACACCATTATCAAAGGTACATGAAAGCCTGGAGTTATTAGTCGCTTTCATTACTAAAGCTTGTGCTTTTGAAGGATTCAAATTTATCAAGCTTGACGATGCCCATTATGAATTGCGTGATGAGAAAGGCGTTTTGTATAGTCAATTTACCATTGACCGGGATGAGGCGAACAATTCAGAACACCTACAATTGATAGGTTTGGATCATCCTTTCATCGAAAGCTTATTGATCCGCTATCGCCAGTTACCCCCCGAAGAAATCGGGATTGCAGTTAATTCTTCGGGTAACGATGGCATATTGTCGATCTGGGAAATCGAAACCCATAACGATAAAGGCCACGATGTTCATTCTATCCTGAAGTTTGCGATTGATCAGGATGGGGACAGACTACCTATCATAGAAAAACACGCTGAAGACATGTTTGAGAAAACGCCCACGGATAATTCCAGCAATAATTTAGCAATTCTGCCTAAATTGGAAACTATCATGGAGCGAGAGCTTAAATACCGGGGTATTATTAAGGATGGACAGCCTTACTCTGCGGGACTGATTGGCTGGATTGAATTGGGGTAAAAGTACTCAAAGTTAAAATAGGGGTAATCACAGAAATCGGAAAAAATCGTACGTTAAGGGGGCAATGTGTCAGTGAGCGATTTCAACAAAATCCCCTTTGGTTTGCGCGTTGCGGACGACACGATTGTTGATGTCTGCGAGGTTCCCAATGGAAATCAATGTGGCTGCGTTTGCCCGTCTTGCTATACCCCATTGAAGGCCAGGCAAGGCGATATCAAGGTATGGCATTTTGCGCATAGCAGCAAAAATGTTCACCAACAGACAAAAGCTATTTGCGAGTACTCGTTTTATACCTCTGTTCGCCTGATGGCGAGGCAGGTAATCGGCAATCAGATTCAACTGAGTTTGCCAGGACTTACCGGGAAGATCGATTATTACCAAGGTATACGGTGGGCTATGGAATCCAAGGAATTCAAAGTCGCTGATCCAACGACGGTAATCATCGAACACCTTGATGTTGATACGACGTTTTCTGGGGCCTCCGTCGATATTGTCGGCACAATCAGGGATTTTCAATTTGTCATTTATTTTTCCCATCCGGACAGAGTTGTTCCCAAGAACCTGTTTGAACCGGCAAACACGAAGTGCGGAATCCTTGAAATCTCATTACACTCGCTGCCCAGCGAGTTCATTAGACTGAGAGCCCATAACAAAACCTATCGGGAAATCCTCATCGATTTTTTAAAGAACCACAGGGAATCCAAAAAATGGATATACCACCCCAGATTCGAGCAAAAGGCCAACGAAGCGATCGAGGATGTAAAGAGAATGGGGAACATCCTGGAATGCAATGTGGTGCCCATAAAGGGCGCTCCAAAAACCAATCTTTTGCCCCCGTTGTTAGCGAATAACCCGACAGTGCAAGCCAATAGGGTAGTCCGATTCGAATGTATCATGTGTCGAACCCAATGGGAAGGGCCAGAGGCAGGCGGTAATCACTGTCCTATATGCCAGGATTATCTTTATACCAAGATTATTGGTTAATGTTGGCAATGTATTTTTTTTGAAGCGGATAGGGCGTTATTCCTTTTCGTCGGATTCACTTTCATTGTCGTTTTCTGAGATTGTTTCTGGTTCCGCCATCAACCCCGATTCTTCTCGGGCTGAACGCACTTCATCACCTTTCCCTTGAGCATAAGCCGCCTGATGCGCCCGCTGTTCGATCGAGACGATGCGCCGGGCTAAGCGATGTAACCGCTGTTGCCATTGATACCTCGCGGTTGAACATTGCTTGCTGGTTAATATCTGGCAAAGCCATAGCGTATCCATGGCGATCATCAGCTGGTCCAGCAGGCGGATCAGCTCCACAAACTGAGCGATTTGCGGTGAGGTGATGCGGGCTTTGAAATCCGTCGGGTGGGTATAGCGCGGCGATTCGGCAATGCCGTTGTCGGCGCAGAGTTTGTCGAGCCGCGCTTTTTCCTGCTGCAGTTGCAGGGCACAGTCGCCGATCATTTGACTGACGATCTCTTCGATATCATCGATCGCCTGTTCCGCGCCGACGATTCGCAAGGTGACATCAATCGCATACAGGGAGCGAATCAAGCGACCGTAGCTCCGGCGAATCACCCGGATCGCTTGTTCGCTTTGGATTTTAATCGTGCGTTCGAAAACCGGACGACTGATGGCCGGGCGAACGGTTTTCTCTGGCGCTGTCGTGTCTGCCATGCCTTTTCCTATGAGGGGGTTGCCGTATCACGCCCGATAGTAAGTTGCTTTGTCCGGATTAACCCTGCAAAAAATGGCCGATTTAACAATCTATTGCTGACTGTGATACAGAGTTATCCGCTTCAATGTTCGGCAATGGCGCTGACTTTCGTTTTTAAATCAGCCTGGCTTTTTCCATGGGTGCTTCTTTGCTGATCAAATGGAAACATAACATTTCCTGCCGTCTTACGAGACGCTGTGGACCGACTCTTTGTCGGCGTTCCGTCTTCAGGCGGCGTGGATGATATTCATCGACGGGTCGGGTGCGTTAAGCCCGATGATGTGAATGCAGTGTGCATTTGTTAATCCTGTTCTGGGAAAGCCAATTCCCCGGCCGGGGTGATTTGCCTCCCGAGCATAAAACTCACAGCCGTGCCGGTGGGTTTAATTCAGTCTTGATCCGGGCACGGACGGAGGAGGTTAGCAGTATGGCAAGTCGCGGTGTTAACAAAGTCATCCTGGTCGGCAACTTGGGCGCCAATCCCGATATCCGGTTTTTAGCCAATGGTGACCGGGTCACGGTGATTCGTCTGGCAACGAGTGAAGTTTGGAAAGATCAAAACGGCACTCCGCAAGAGCGCACCGAATGGCACCAGGTGGTGTTTTATCGCCGCCTGGCTGAAATCGCCGGTGAGTTATTGAGGAAAGGCAGCAAGATCTACGTCGAAGGCAGTTTGCGAACCCAGCAATGGGAGAAAGACGGTGAGAAACGCACGACCACCGAAGTGGTCGCCAACGATCTGCAAGTTCTGGATCGGGCAAATAGTCACGAGTCGGCTGTCGGGAACAGCGATAAGCAGAATTTCACCAAACCTCGGCAATACCGCTCGAACACATCGGCTCGACGCGGATGAGATGAGCGGTGATCAATGGGTGAGTTAATTTTTCAACTCACAGAAAAAAGTTTTTTAACTCGAGTATTTATTAACCCTGCCGTTGCAGTTCTCGCTGTTTCGGTATTTTTTAACCCCATGGGGATGCCATTCCCCGACTGGGGCATTGCGTCCTCACTTTATCAAGGAGAAACGCAATGAGCTATCCATCCAAAAACACGCAGCCAAAAACCCGGAACCTGCCGATGCCGGTCGACGCGCATCAGGTTTACGGGCTCTCGGAGCAATCCTGGAAAGTGCTCACCGAAGTGACCTTTCCGACGGCCAAAACCCCGGAAGCCATCATGATGGCGCTGGATTATTGCAGGGCTCGCAAGCTCGATATTTTCAAAAAACCCGTGCATATCGTGCCGATGTGGAGCACCGCCCTGGGGCGCAATGTGGAAACCGTCTGGCCATCGATTATGGAAATACAGACCACGGCAACCCGGACCGGGCTTTGGGCGGGTATGGATCGGCCGGTCTGGGGGCCCGATGTGACTCGCACCAAAGCCGGCAAATTCAAAGACGATACCGATACCTGGCAGGAAAGCACGGTCACCGTGACCTTTCCCGAGTGGGTGGCGGTCACCGTTTACCGTCTGGTCGGCGGCCGCCGCTGCGCCTTCACCGAAGAAGTGTACTGGATGGAGGCCTACAGCACCGCGGGCGGTAAAAACTCCCAGCTGCCGACGGCCATGTGGATTAAACGACCCAAGGGCCAGTTAGGGAAATGCGGCAAAGCGGCCTCGCTGCGCGCCGCCTTTCCGGAGGAATGCGGTTATGCCGCCGAGGAGATGGACGGTAAAAGCTTTGATGATCTGAACGACGGTGCCGTGATAAACGGCAGTGCCAGCCGACTCGATGCAGTCGATAGCAATACTGATACCGACACCGGTCCTCGTGTGATCGATTTGTCGATGATCAGCCCCAAGGTCCAGAAAGCGGTCGCGGAACTGGTCAGGCGCACGGCCATGGCCGGTGCCTGGAATGCCGCCTACGACTATGCCAACAACAAGTTCGCGGGACTGGAATTGACCTATGCCATTACCGAACTGGACCAAGCGTCGCAGGCGGCGAAAGCCATATCGAACGCCTTCGATTCTGGAAATCAGACCATCGACGAAGCTTCGATGCCGCCCGTTTCCTCGGTAGCCTCGGAAGCCTTGCATAAGGCCCGAGAGACCTTGGGCTCGTTACGTTAATTGAGGTCAAGCTTTACATTTTACGCCGGTTACTCAGCCGGTCGTTATCCACCCTTCCAGGGCGTCATGTTTCGCCCTCGGGGTGAATGGCATGACGTCCTGTATTAAAAGGAGTTGTCATGAACGCCATCGATCAATCATTCAATCGAATACCTTGCCATACGGACTGGCATCGCTACGACTCGCCCACCGTGATCCGCCGCCATGGCCGCAGTTTTTTGGAACGGGCCTGGAAACCGGAAGGGTCAGTCAAAAACACCGCTAAGTTATCGAAAACCCAGCTTCATAGCTTGGTCGAAAGCTACGGCGGTCACTGTGTGACGACGTCCGACACCATTCTGCTGATCTTTGATGACTATCACTGGACTCGCCGTTGTGATGCGCAACTCGTCAAGCTCGGTCAACCGACGCTGCGTTGGGGGTGCTACATCCAACTGCACGGGGTGGAGTGATGAAAGTCATCGATGTTTCGCAGCGCTCGCCCGAATGGCGGTTATGGCGGTCACAAGGCATCAGCGCCAGTGAGGCGGCGATCATCATGAACCGCTCGCCGTACAAGACGCCCTGGCGGCTATGGGCGGAGAAGAAAGGACTCGTGCTGGAACAGCCGCTGGAAAATAATCCGTTGATTCGTGTCGGACTCGAATGCGAGCCTCACGCGCTGCAGCGTTTTGAGGATAAGCACGAGGTGCTGTTGTTGCCGCTTTGCGGTGAATCGGAGCGCTATCCCCTGATGCGGGCATCGTTCGATGGCTTGTCCGAAAGCCAAGAGCCCGTGGAAGTGAAATGTCCGCATGAAAGCACTTTTCTGGATGTGCTGTTTAACCGCGAGCAATCGGCGGCCTATCAACTGTATTGGTGCCAGGTGCAACAACAGCTTCTGGTCGCCGAAGCAGCGCGCGGGTTTTTGTTTTTTTATCACCAGGGGCAGGACGTGGAGTTCGTGATCGAGCGTGACGAAGCCTTTCTCACGCAACTGATCGAAACGGCCATGGATTTCTGGTCGGCCGTCAAAACCGGGCGGGAGCCGAAAAAAGAGCCCGAACGCGATCTTTATCTGCCCCAAGGGGATGACGAACAGCAGTGGCAACGGTTGGCCGCTGATTATCGCCAGAATGCGGCGAAGATCGACGCCATCAAAGCCCAGCTCAAAGCGATGGAATTGCAGCAAGCCACGATCGAACACACGTTGGTCGGTTTGATGGGACCCTTCCTGGCGGCCGAGCACTCCGGTTTGCGGATCAGCCGCTTTCAGGTGCAGGGGAGCATTGATTACAAAGCGGTCCTTAACGCCATGCTGCCGGAGGTGGCGGAATCGGCGCTGGAATCGTACCGGAAAAAACCGTCCGAGCGGGTTCGAATCACCTGCCGCGATGACGACGGCAAGCGCGCGGAAGTGCCTTTCGATGCGGAAGCGTTGAAAGACCTGGCCGGTGTCGATTACTGGTTTTGAAGGTTCCCTTTGATGGAACTGGACCCCTGCATGGCCTTTCAGGCCTGCGGGGCGTCCTGATTCATTTACGGGGCCCGGCATCGCGAACGATGTCAGTTTGTCGGCCCGTTTTTCCGGCTTTTCCTCTATCCTTGCGCGTCAAAGCTAGAGGAAAAGCCAGAACATTCAGGCGTTTCTTTCGAGAAACCCCGAATCCGGCGCTTGCCGGCGTTCCGCTGTTGAGCGGCAGGAAAGGTCATCCCTCTCCTGTATCAGGTGCGTCAAGCCTGATGTTGTCGTCCCGTCGGGGTTCATCGCCCCGCCGGGTCATGGTGGCCCCTTGTTTTAATTAGAGGAGGTCCCTCATGAACAAAGACTTTTGGAAAACCTTGTATGCCTGGCTGGAAACGGCCAGTCTGGAAGAGATCAGGGCCAAACAACAAGCCGTGCGGCAACTGCTGGGTGAAAGCCGCGACCGCGACTTGAAAGCCGACATTCGCCGGATCTTGCGCTTTATGGACGCAGAGATGGTCGCCCGCGCCGAACTGGCGAACGTCATGCGCTTGTCCATGGCCCACTGATCTCGATTGCTTTACCTTTACTCTTCATTCATCCCCTGGATTGCCAGGGAATCTACTCACCCGAAGGGGACACAGCGCCCTTCAGGGTCATGGTGTGTCTCCGGTTTCGGGTTTCAACCCAAAGCTAAGGAGTTCATCATGATGCAACAGTATTCCATTGCCGACACCTTCGGCATTGCCGCGCCCGCTTCGATGAAAGTGGAAGGTTTTAGCCCGGCGCAAAATCCGTATGTACCGATCAAAAAGTCCTATGTGTTTCGCAAGGATCATCTGCGCGACATCCTGGCCTTTCTGGGCTCGGCCAATGGCGATGGTTTGTATCTGACCGGTCCCACCGGCTCCGGTAAAACCTCGCTCTTGGAGCAAGTGGCCGCCCGGCTGCATTGGGGCGTCCATTCCGTCACCGGACATGGCCGCCTGGAGCTGAACGATTTGCTCGGCCAGTACATGCTGGCCGATGGCGGCGCCATGAAATGGATCGACGGTCCGCTGACGCGGGCGGTTCGACTCGGGCACATTTTGTTGATCAATGAAATCGATGCGGTCGATCCGGCCGAATTGATCGGTTTGAATGAAGTCGTTGAAGGCAAGCCATTGACGATTCCGCAGACCGGGGACGTGATCCTACCGCATCCCAAGTTTCGGCTGGTCGCCACCGGCAACAGCCAGGGTACAGGCGATCAGTCGGGTTTGTATCAGGGCGTGTTGAGGCAGAACCTGGCTTTTCTGGACCGGTTTCGTTTGATGGAAGTGGGGTATCCCGAGCCTGAAGACGAAATGAAACTCCTGGCCGACGTCGTGCCGAGCATGCCGGAAACGCTGCGCGAAAGCATGATCAAAGTCGCCAATCAGATCCGCAAGGTCTTCATGGGCGGTCAGGATGGCGCCGGGATGTTGTCGGTGACGCTGTCGACCCGCGGTCTAGTGCGGTGGGCGACACTGGTGGCGACCTTTAAAAGCGCTCCCAATGCCTTGGCCTATTCTCTGGACAGGGCCTTGACCTTCCGGGCGGAACCGTCGGAGCGCGAAGCGATTCATCGCATCGCCAAGGACGTGTTCGGCGATGACTGGCAGGTGTAGTCATGGCGGCGTGGCGTTTATACCGTTATCGCCACAGCGATGGCCGCTCGAAAGACTGGGCGGTCAGCGCGAATGCGGACGGTACGATCACGACTCGTTGGGGCAGAACCGACTCGCGTCTGCCTGGGGTGAGTACCCGGCGTGGTGTGAGGCTATTCGATATCGAAAAGCAAAAACAGGCCAAAGGCTATGTGTTCGTCGCCGAGGTGGAGATCGACAGCGAAGAACACGTGCTTTTTCCTGATCCAGTCAAGCCCGGTCCGCCGGCTACTTTGGGTGGAGCCTTGTATTGGCATATCGATTGCCGGGCCAGTCAGGAAACCTGCTTGGCCTTGGCCAGCGAAGTCAGGCGTCTGATCAATGCGATTCAGTCCTTGCCGGACCATGCAGCGATGCCCCATCCCATCCGGGAAGGCTGGCAGCGATTGATCAATCTGGCACTGGGCGCCGAGCCGTTTTCGCAAAGCGGCCAGATCAAACCCGCCCATGGCGTTCTGCCCTGGTTGTTTTTGATGACGTTGAAACAGCGGGGCTTTGCCGGCGTTGAGGTCGGTATAGCAACCGAAAGCAGCCGCGAGGTTTCAACCGATCTGAAGGCTGAAGAGGACGTGTTGGATTCTTTCGGCACGGATCTCGACCGAATCAGAGGAACGGCTGAAATGTTAGGTTTACTGAAACCCCGGTTGAATCTGGCCTCGGTGTTGTCCGATACAGACGATCGTTGGTTTTAGAAGATTAATCCCGTTCATTTTTACTTTAACCCGGAAGGGGCGCGCTTGCCCATCCGGGCCGGCTGCGCCTCTTTCTCCCAAGGAGGTTTTTATGACCCAAGCAGCCACTATCATTTTAGACCGCGTCGTGTTGGTGAAAGTCGAAGCCAACATTTACGGCGCCCGTAAAAAACTGAAAAAGGAAGACCTGGTGCTCGCCGACGGCAGCAAATTGCCGCCCGAGGATTTGGCCAGTCTGGGTTCCAAGCGTTTGCTCGATCCGGACCGGCTGACGGTGTTCAATCGCCTGAAAAAGGAAGCCGAACGTATCTGTTTGCGGGTCGGTACCCGGTTTTTAGGAGGTTTTGCGATTCCCAGCGAATCGGCCGCCGGCATTACCCTCGAGCTCGAACGGATCGCCCAGGACTTTGCCCATGCCAAAGCCGAGTTTTTGGCCGGCTACGATGCCGCGGTGACAGACTGGGTGGTTCGCCATCCGGAATTTGCCGGCATTATCGAGCAAGCGGTGGACTCGGTGGAGTTCGTCTCGACGCGTTTGTCGTTTGACTTTTTGATTGTTACGGTCGGCGTGCCGGAAGCGTTGCCAGCGGAAGACCTTGCGCGTCTGGAAACCAAAATCGTTTCCTTGAGCGAACAGATGTTCTATGAAATCTCGGTAGAAGCCAATCACTTGATCGAGCAATCGCTATTGGGTAAGGATCAGGTCACGCGCAATGCGCTCAGACCGATCCGCCGCATGCGCGACAAACTCGATGGTTTGGGTTTTCTCGATTACCGGGTGGCGCCCGTGGTCGGCACCATCGATGCGCTATTGGCCAGGATTCCTGACAAAGGCGCGATTACCGGCAGTATCCTGCAGGAGATTCTCGCCACCGCCATGCTGTTGGCCGATCCGGACAAAACCCGGCGCCACGGCGAAGGGCTGCTGGCCGAGCAAAGTCATGCGATGGAGGATGATGGAACGGAAGCGGAGGATGATCTTGCAGAAACCCCTGATTTGCTGGCAACGGCGGATCAGCCTTTACCGTTACCGCTTTTATTACCTCCAGTACTGTCTGACAGTGACATCGAAATGGCTTACAGATCGGATGATCGATCTACCACAGTCGAGACCGAGGAAGGTGGGGTCACGGTCGCATCCCGAGAAAATAACGAAGCCAGTCCGGACAGCGATCTGTTTTCCGGGTTGTTCGATGGCATTTTCGAGGACGAGGGGGCAGGGGATATGGAATTCAACGATCTTCAAACGGAGAGTTTGGACGAACCCGCCCATCTGGCCGAAAGCACGGGACATCCGTCAAATCCCACTGTTCTTGCCGCCGTAGCCATCGAGGCATCCAATCCGGACGCGTCAAGATCGTCTAAAGCTGAGCCGGAAACGGTGATGACGGTAGACGATGGCGACGATCAGGCAGTTGCAGACCCCGATTATTGGTTTTAACGAATAGCATTTATTTATTTGATACCCAACGGGGCAATTCACTGTCCCTTTGGGGCGGTGGCTTGCCCCTCACTTTTAGGAGCAAGCCATGAGAGATAACACCTTACACCATGCTTTTCCGATTGTGGCGGCCGCCATCGGTAACCGTTTCGGCATTCAGGTCAAAGTGGGGGGCGATCAAGCCTATACCGATGGCAAGTTGATTCAATTGCCGGCTTACAACGGCAACGATCCCGATTATCAGGATTATGCCTGGGGATTGTTGGCGCACGAAGCCGCGCATCTTCGCTATTCCGACTTTACCCTGGTCTATGGGCCGTCGGTATTACGGCGGCGGCTGTGCGGCGCCATTGAAGATGTCCGCATCGAATACGAATTGGCCAAGGACTTTCCCGGTACCCGGCTCACGCTGCGCACGGTGATCGAAAAAATGATCGCGAGCGGCGGCTTTGTCGCCGCCAATCAGGATGATCACCCGGCCAACGTGTTGTACGGCTATGTGCTGAAAAGCCTGAGGGCGCGCGTGCTCGGTCAGACGGCTCTGGATCCCTTGGTCGAAATCAGCGAGCAGGTGCTGAAATCGCATTTTCCGGCCGGGGCGGTGATACGACTGAAAGGGCTGTTATCCGAAGTCCCGGACAGCCTGACATCGGAAACCGACTGCCTGCACTTGGCGGACCGCATCCTGACTCTAATTGAACAGGAATGTGAGAACTCCGCACAGAAAGACACGCAGCAACAGCAAAACCAAGCGGCTCAGGGAAATGCCGATACCGAAGCGAGCGTGAGCAAGGGTGATATTGAGTCTGACGATGATCACGATCGTTCGGGTACAAACACGGATGATGCTGATTCTTCAGAGGGATCCTCCGGCCCAGACGAAGCCGCCGATAACGATGACACGACCGACAACGATTTCATGCCAAGACTGATGTCTGACAAGGAATTGGCGGAGCAAGAAGACGGGTCGGACTACCCGTCTATGATGGCAGCCCTGCAATCGGCTTCGGATGCAGATTTCGAGCGCGACGTGTTTGAGGTGGTCAAGTCCGCTTTGGCACTGGACGATCGGGATGCGCCTGAGGCGGTGATGCCGGTCGGACTCAAGCCGCTGGGTAATGCGGCGGCAGGTCTGGGTCTGCTCAATCAGGTACAAAGCGAATCGGTGAAAATCCGTACCGCCTTGCAAGGCTGGGTGCAATCGCAAAGCCTCACTCGAAGCCATCCCGTAGGCCGGGGTCGGCGCGTGATCGGTCGACGGCTTCCTCAACTTGCTCTGGGCGATCCCCGGGTATTTGCGCGCCGTGTGGTCAAACCCGCGCCGAATACCGCCATCCATCTGCTGCTGGACAAGTCCGACAGCATGGATGAACCGGTGTTGGGCGATAAGCATCAGTCGGTGGCAAACCGGTTATCGATCGCCTTGGAAGCGTCCATGGCATTGGCCCTGGCATTCGAGGGCATAGCCGGGGTTAATCCGGGTATGACGGCTTTTCCCGGGAGGGATGACACCTCGGTGTTTCGTCTGCTGGAACACGGCGAACGCGTTCGTGCCCATTCGGCGGCGTTTTCGTTACGAGCCGGCGGCACGACGCCGATGACGGAAGCCGTCTGGTTTGCTGCCGCGGCGTTGCTCCGTTGCCGGGAACCGCGCAAGGTGTTGCTGGTGATGACCGACGGTCAGCCCAACGACATCCTGAGCACGCTGGAAATTTTGCAGCGGTGCCGTAACAGCGGAATTGAGACCGTGGGCGTGGGCTTAGGCCTTGATGTCAGTCATCTGTTTCCGGTGGCGATCACGATTAACGAGCTGAGGGAACTCAGAACGCAATTGTTCGCGCTCTCGAAAGCGGTATTGTTAGCGGCGGCCTAAATACCAAACAGTTATCCGTAGCCCAATCCCTGAGTAGATGCAAAGGGATTGTGGCTATGGGTAGCCGATTGGCCCGTGCATTTTTCCCATGCTCTTGCGCAGAATGAGAGCATCGGAAAAACAGACATTTCATGCATTCGTTCAAGAATGCTGAATCCGGCGTTGGCCGGCGTACCGTCTACAGGCGGCGCATAGCCTCATCTATGCGGGTCGGGTGCGTTAAGCCCGATGTTCAAGCGCATTTTGCAACCTCAAGCTGTATTCCACTCAATCCCGCTTCGGGCGATCATCGCCCGCCGGGCGCAGTTCATTCGAAGACAGGTGTTTAACTTTCAAACAGGAGATCTTCAATGAACTTTATCTTTGGCATCATCATCGTGGCGATGTTCATTCTCGCGCTGCGGGTGATCTGGGCAACGGCCTTTCAACTACTCGTGATCGTGAAAAACGGTTTATCCGCCATCCGGCGCCACACTGCGGGGCGGTCAGCCCGAAAGGCCGTGCCGGTCGTCCTGCCTCGAATCAGCCAAGCGGTCGATTGGGAGGCGATGTCGGAAATGGTGCGCCGGGAAATACAACGGCGCAACAGCAGCTCGGGCAATGAACTTGATCGTCTGGAGCTTCAATATCAAGCCAAACAGAAAACCATCAAGTTGTATGAGGTGGAAATTGAAATCGCCAAGCTGGAGCGGGAATTACACAAGATCAAACCGGTGGACGTGAGTCCCGAACCGGAAGTCAAAAAACGCCGCAAGGCTAAAACCCAGCCGGTTCAGGCGGTCACCGATGACACTTCATCCAAAACCGCCCAGCAGGTTTTTCAACTCAGGGAAGCATTAAAGGGTGGCGGAACGACACCACCTAATAATCAGCCAGCCCGCCATTGAACACCTGCAAGGGTGCGCCGGTTCGTGTGCTAGCCGCGCGAACCGGGCTGTCGAGGGCAGGGGAGTCAGCGCTAAAGACCCAACTGCCCTCCGGCAACAGCGATAACAGGTCACTCTGGGTCTCGCGTCTGAGTTGCCGGATTCGACATAAAAAGGGCCAGGCTTGCTCCGGGTTGGCAATTCGGCTCAACACCTCGGCTTCTACCGCATCGAGTTTTTTGAAAATGTGTTCGCACTGTTGAATGGTTTTGAGTCGCTCATCGACCGGAATTGCCATCGGTTTAGGCGGTTGATGTCGAGTCTCTGTCCGGTTCGGACTGAGGAAATCAAAAATGCGTAAAATCGGCTCAAACATGGCTTATTTCCCGTTAATTCGTGAAAGATAGCTACCATAATCCGTTTTTTATGCAAAATCAAGCGGGCTGGGCAGGCTATATTTTGGGGTCTTATCCGCTTCAATTATCCGGCCGTAACAGCCATCCTGACGGATGGGTTTCCTGCCACATACTTTTGGAGATCCCTCATGTCCCAAGCCCGTATTCCTATCAGCCAAGCAATGGCTGATGATACGATCGCCCGATACCTCAATGATTACCGCTGCCCGGATTGCCAGCTCGATTGGCAGGATGAATGGGACTGCGCTTGTCATGATCGCTGCCCGGCTTGTCACAAAGAAATCGTCCCGCTGCATAGCGAAGACATTGCACTTTAACCTGGCGAGAGCCTTCGTCCCATGGGGAAGAGGCTTACCGTCGATCATCGTGGAGAATATTTATGACACAACACTTTGTCGTCTCGTATGAAATCGATGATGTCCACCGTGTCTCGGTGGGTATTGAAGCGGAGAGTCCCGAACTCGCCCAACAGATCGCCGAGCAGGCGTTCAATGAGGCCACGATCTGGGATGATACCGCGGCGATGCCGTTATTGGCCGACGATTACCAGGAGTCGGGTGATGAGAGGTTGGTTTGGGAATGCGTGGCCGTCGAACAATGGCCGGCTCCCGACACCTCGGTACAGCAATTGAAAAAGGAGCAGGCGGCAATGCACGTCTGCCGGGGACTGGTCGAAGCCTATCAACAGGGCGAGGCCAACGGCGGCAGCATCCACTGGGAAGATTTGGATCAGTGGGTGCCCTTGGCACTGCAAGCCTTGGGCAAGAGCGCGTTGCCAACCTGAGTCTTTCAGCCGATGGTTGGCTAAAACAGCGTTAATCATTACAACTTGAGTTAGCCCCGTCCTTTGTTGCGGGGTTCCTTATTATCAACCCGAACGGGAATGTCTCATTCCCGGCCGGGGATTCATGACGTTTCCGTTTTTTATTTGAGGACAGTCATCATGAATCCAGAAATCTTTGAACATCGTTTCGGCAATGGCCATTGCGTTCACTATCGCCGGTTGCCATCCGGCACCTGTTTCCACGCCGAGACACCGGTACCGGTCATCGAGCTGTTGGAACAGTTGCGGCAAAGCCGGCGCAAGATCCGGCTTTTTTACGGCGATCCGGCAACCGGTCAGTCCTGGCACGAGGAACACGATATCATCGGTTGCATAGGCCGTTCGACGGGTTCCATCAAAGTTCCGTTACTGGTCGAGCCCGGCGAAATCGGCGGCCCGGCATTGCTGGATCATTGCATCCTCCGCATCGATACCCCGCGCAAGGTCCTCTATCAGCATGCGGCGTTTCGGGTGGGCGACGTTACCCTAGTTAAGGGCGCTCTGCAAGGCTTGCCCTGGGAAGTATGGATCGACGATGTCGTGCAGGCGCGGTTTCAGTCCAAACTTGAGGCCCAGCAGTATCGGGATTTCCTGCAAGGACATCGGTTTGCACGGCGTTAGCGCCGGATCAAGCCGACATGAGACTGGGTTTACTGAGCTGATTCATCCATTCCTTACGGGATATGCCACCAGTAAGGATGGATGATCAAGCAGCCTGTAAAAATGGCTGGTTAACGCCGGAGTTTACCGTTTGAGTAATTGGCGCATAGCTCATAAAGAACGTGCACCGCCTGCCTATCACGGCTGAAAGCGCAGTTGGACTCGCACCTGTGTTCGTAATAGCGTCCCGTAGTTTGCTGGCCGACGGGATGGGTCGCCAGCCAGACGGGCGTCGCCGCCCCCTGATCCGGCGTTTCGTGACCGCCGAATCCCAGATTATGGCTTAAGGTCGAATGGACGTCACCGGGATGACAGGCATTGACGCTGATGCGGTAAGGCGCGAGCGTTTCAGCAAAAGCAACGCTCAGCATGCGGTCGGCCTGTTTGGACTGACGGTAGGCGGTGTCGTTATCGTAGCGCCGACGCACAAATTCCAAATCGTTTAAATCCAGGCCGCCGGCCCAGTAGCTGGCGACATTGACGACACGTGCGGGTGCAGACGCTTTTAAAATGGCCGTGAATGCATCGATTAACCAAAAATAACCCAGCACATTGGTGGCAAACTGCATTTCGATGCCCTCGGGCGTCTCCTGGCGGATGCGCGGCGTGCAGGCGGCATTGTTGATCAACACATGCAGAGGGCCTGTCCAGCGCGCCGCCAGTCCCCGGATGGCATCCTGCCGGCTCAAGTCGGCAAGCTCATAACGCACCCTGGAATTTCCGGTCGACTCGACGATTGCCTTGACCGCCTGTTTGGCCTTATCTGGATTGCGACAGACCAGCACGACCTCGGACTCCGGGGTTGCAGCCAGTTGCCGGGCCATGGCTTGACCAATCGCCCCGGTCGCGCCGGTGACCAGAAAGACTTTGGCATCGGCATTCCGGTTGTTGGAAGAAGGGGAGGGGAAAGCCATCATTTCAAAACCTCAGCGCATTGATTGGAATTTACCGTGTTGCTTTTGAAACAAAATACAAAAATGCCGGAACGGCTATGCGGAAAAATGCAAATGCCATCGATTGACCTTTACAAGTTCATAGCCGGGCCGGATTGTCAGTCCTCTCTATCATAATTTTCATCAGGCTCATGGGCGATAAAATTTTGATCATCTATCTTTCGCGCAGGTTCGGCTATGTCTCTTACGCTTTACTACTTCCATGATCCCATGTGCAGTTGGTGTTGGGCCTTCAGGCCGCGCTGGCAAGAAATCGTTGCGGGTCTTCCCGATCATGTGCGCAACCAACGCGTCCTGGGCGGTCTGGCTCCGGACACGGATCAAACGATGCCGGCAGACATGCAGGCCAAGCTGAGGAGTATTTGGCAAAAAATCCAACAAACGGTTCCCGGGACGCCGTTCAATTTTGAATTTTGGGAGAAATGTGTGCCTCGGCGGTCAACTTATGCAGCCTGTCGTGCCGTCATCGCCGCCAGGCGACAAAATCCCGGCTATGAAGAAACAATGATTCTGGCAATCCAACAGGCCTACTATTTGGAGGCCAGAAATCCTGCCGACAGCCATACATTGATTGAACTGGCCAGTGAAATCGGTTTGGAGAAGGCGCTCTTTTCAGCGGATATGGAAAGTCCAGCCGTCCAGGAGGAGCTTTTAAAAGAGATTGAATTCACTCGCAGGCTGGAAGTAAAGGGTTTTCCGACTCTCTTATTGGAAAAGGAGGGTGTTAGTACCACCATCCAACATGACTACAATGATGCCAAGGTTGCACTTCATCAAATCAGGCGCCTAAGTTAGTCAATTAACATCAATGATTTTTTTAGAGCAGAAATGTCTCATAGCCAGAATTTATAATTCTCCGGGAAAAAGTGCTCTCTTGGCCTTGGAAATATAAGCATCTGAATACCGGATTATGGCTAAGGCATATTGTTATCTCAAAGTGAAATAGACAAGTTCGACCCGTTGCCGCCACTTACGCCTACTGCGATTGAATGGCAAGTATCGGATCGAACCAGTCATTCAATGCGGACTCTCAAGAGCAATTGAACCTATCTTTACTGATCAGCATCCGCGAGGACATCGATGCAGAAATGTTTGCAACTTGCTGCATGGTTCCTACGATTTCTGTTCCTCGTTGTCGTAACCCTTCTAGAGCGCCGCTCAGTTCTTGAATCTCAGGTACGTGGAACTGTAGGCGGATCGCAGTTCCTTTGAAGGTACAATCCAGTTTTGACTGTTCTTGATTCTGGAGAAGCAGCCCACCACTGCCGCTAATGATCACGAATGTGCCTCCACGCAGGCACAGCTGACTGGTCATGAACAATCCATAACCAGAGTTAGCCCATGGGTCCTTTCTCTGCTTCGGCCCTCCCTTAAACGCCACACCCGACACACCGGGCAGAAGGGCCAATTGCAGTGCATCAGCTTCAGAAGTTATCTTGAGATGCGGATTGCGGCCGAGTGTCGCGGCAATTCCGATGCCTTCGTCGAGGATGCTGAGTTCTACCCAGCCTTTCTCAGGCCAATACTGTGCTGCATACCAAATCGAATTTGCTTTGCTATGCTCGATCACATTCCGAAAAATCTCCCGAAGTGAATAGGTGATCGTGTCGTGAAGTGGGCCAGCGTCGTCGCGGACCAACACACCTGCCAATTTCATCGAAATTCGTTCGAGAGATTCACGCACATCCTCATACTGTTCGATGGCCTCTTGCCGCAGCTCATTCAGGTCAAGGCGCGTAATTGGCACATACTGCTGGGAACCAGAGGCTTCGCCTGGCTCCTTGCCATGGTTAAGGCCAAACGCCTGAAAGAAACCCATGTGAGCCGCATAACCCAAATGATCATAATGCTCAGCGTTGAAGCGACTATTCGGGTGAGCCTGCCTAAATCTTCTAAGCTGCGAAGAAAAATGAAGCATTCCAAATGGCTCAAGGAATTTTAGCCTAGAAAAATCCAATCTGTAGCGACTAGCCTCAGGCAAGCTGACAAGCTGGGATACTACGTTAAGAGTTTCTTGGAGGTCTAAGTGCGACGGCATTGTAAGAACTGCATCTGTAGTCATCGCATCACCTAAAACTCGCCAGGCTCAGTAGCATAGTCAAAAACCTCCCCTGTCTCGTAGTTGTAGTAGGCAATTTCGCTCTCACCTACGAGAGGTTGAACTGAATTTATGGACACAACATTCGTGGTCTGACCATAGAACTTATTTTCCTGCTCAGCTTTTCTTTTGTCAGTCATATACTTGCCCCTATAGGCAAGCCCACCAATTTGAGGATTGAAAAAGACACCCTCGACTACGAACTCCTCATTGTCTTTCTTGATATCCACGCCATACGAACCAGGCTTGATGATCGGCACATATTGGCTGTCGCCAGTGATTGCAGCGGTTGCCTCTATATGTTTTGGTTCCCTCTGCGCATCCTCTGCGATTTCTTGCAAGGCCCTGATTGACTCTACGTTAAGATCAGAAATCTCTGCTGTCTCAGCAATCTCGACAGCCAATTCAAGAACACTTCGAAGGATGCTTTCCTCCATTAGGCGACTGGTAAGACGTAAACTGCCATAGGTTTGGTCGTACACGCATGCGAAACGGGCATTTTCTTCTATCCCCTCCCGGTTGGACCGATGCTTGTCGGCACCAGAATTGATGTCCTGTGGCTCAAACGGTACGGTCATCAGGAATGCTTCATATATCACCCTGGCAATCGCGTCGCACTTCACCTGAGCGCGTAACAAGGCAGGATGATTGAACAGTACGCCTGAGGTAAACATGTATCTGGCAAACTTGGGCGTATCGTAGTATACCCCCAGGTCGGGCCGGAGCGGATAGTCGACATCGATTTCATTAGCGCCACGACGTTCCTTAAAACCTACCACCGCCTCGCCGATCTGCATGGAACACTCAATTATTCGCAGCATGCCATATTGGATATCCTGATAGACGTTGTCGACAGTCAAGTTCGGCAAAATCAAGGTAGGCAGCATCTTCGGGCTGGTGAAATAACGCCTTTCAGGCCGGACTTCTATCGTACGCTGCGACTTGCGGATGCGAACCACGCGATACGCCTTCGTTTGATAGTAGTAGACGGCGCCCGGATAGGCCTCTCGCATGACTTGGCCGTATGACAAAGAACCAAGCGAAAATTGATTCGGTCCTTGCCGCATTTCCACCTTGAACTGCATGTCGAGATCCCGTAGCGGGAAGGTATGATAGGGATCATCGCCTGCCTGAGACTTCATCGTTTGAAATTCGCTGGTCAGTTCACCGATCCGCTCTGACTGGCAGAGCATTTCAAAATCAGCCGGGAAGTCCACGGTGGAAGAGAAAGGATCGGCATCGCAGATTACCGCATCACATACGATCTCATCCTCTCCCCCATGCCTCGCCAAGCACATCGCATGGATGTATTGAATGCGGGGGTTGTGCAGGTAAAGCGCGCTCTGGATTAAGGGCAAGGAACGGATACGTTCGGGCTTGCGGAAGACTGATTCGGACATAACGGAACCGTCATTGATGACGATCACGATGCCGTCCTGCTTCCGTCCAACCCGTCCAACCCGCTGAAAATAGCTTGTCGCAGACCTTGGGATGCCCTGGATGATGCCCAAAGTAAGATACGGCAGATCGATGCCCATCTCCAGCGCACTGGTGCTCACTACACCGCGCAATTTGCCGCTCTGTAATTTGGATTGGATAAGATGCCTGTCCTCAGCTTCGTACCCAGATCGGTAGGGATAGATTTGCAAATCTTTCAATTTGGAAAGAATGAGCTTATCTTCCTCTCCCTCCTCCTCGACCTCCTGCAATTTGCGGTCAAGAATGGCGGCCAGATACTCAGTCTGCTTTCGGCTGTCGACAAAAGTGACCGACTGCCTCTCCGTGTGAGTTGCGGAGAAGTGAATCAGTTCAGATACGACCCCGAGAAGATCGTGGGTCTTAGGTGGATCCACATAGAATGTATGCAGTTCGCGTTGTGGCGAAGTATCAAGTTCTGAGCCGATGACCTCGAAATCTTCGCCCACTAACAGCTTCATGTGCGCCTTCGGATCGCTCATCGTCGCCGACGAGGCGATGAAGCGAATCTTTCCCCCCAACTTCGCATTGGCATGAAGAATGCGCCGGAATAGAAAGGCCGAATTGCTGCCGAAAACACCGGAGTAAGTATGCGCTTCGTCCAAGATGAGCAGCGATAGGTTTCGCAGGAACTCCTGAACCGGAGTCGAGGAGATATTGAAGAACAGCCAGGCATGGAGGATGTCCGGAGTAAAGATCAATACTTGGCTGACTTCAACAGTCTGAGACGTTCCCCAGTCTGAACGTCTCCATCGATCCTTCCCACCTTGACGTTGAGTCCTGCGTCACGAACCGCATTACGCCATCGGGATTCCTGTTCGCTGGCCAGAGCCTTGAGAGGATAGATAGCTGTAATACGAGCGTTCGGATTGCGGCACAGGGTCTCAATGGCGCAGGTATTGAAAATAAGTGTCTTGCCAGACGCCGTCGGCGTTGTGACCGCTATGTTCGAGCCTTCCAGATAGCGGGATATGGCTTCGAATTGGTGACAGTAGACTTGGCCATTCAAGCTCTCCAAAGACTTGGTAGTTGAGGCATGAAGCCCTATATCCTTCACATTTTTGCAATTGGCCTCTCGGACTGGCCGCTCCTCCTCCCATTGCACCTGCCATCCATTCTCGTCAAAAAAGTTTCGAAATAGCTGAATATCTTTTTGGTTATCCATAATTACTTCATATTGTTTTGTTTGAATCCCAGGATTTCCACGATCTTGGCTAGAAGGGCGAAAATGGCTTCAAAGACGATTCTTCGATACCAGCCTAAAATCATCTTGAATTATGGCATGAGTATCAACCTTCTTCTACTCTGTATTGTTTCGGTATTCTGGTACTGTGCTTTTGACCATCACCTAGCAACTGGACAGACAGCTTTGGTTAGCTGTTTTAATTGGCCGTCTGTCGCCTGTCAGTAATATGTCACCACGATCGATCTGACTAATTCGGATAAACTTAACTTATCCGTAAACTGTTATGGATTTAAAAAAAATCTATATTTTCTATCGATCGATACAACTCAAGGGATGGTTAAGCTTATTGTGCAATTAGGAATCGCCCTCGCCGAGTGACTCGATCAAAGCTGAACACATGCTCTCTAGGACTTTCATAGCAGCGCCCAACCAAGCGACGCGGATAATCAGGCGGGCCGTTTTCAAGATAAATGGTTGCGCCACAAATCGGACAGGGAGCGGAATAGCGAACAAGGCGTATCTGTCTTAAATCCCCGTCTCTGAGCAATTCATATTGCGCCGGTTTTTCTTTTATATTTAGAAAAATCTCATGTGCAAGCACGACTCGATCCTCGAATAGACGTACCCAGGGTCTAAGCAATCCAAGCCAGACAAAATAGGGAAAACCAAAAATGGTTAAAATCAACGTGATTTCTCGGGTTGTAATCGGTTGGGGCTTCGAGAGCGAAAACCAGCCGACATACGAGAACACGAGCGTGCCCAGCCCTATCATGAATAACCAGCCGACAATCAGCCAAATATGCCAATGTTTTAATTGTATTTGGCCGTCGTGAAATAACCAATTGGCTAACCAGGATGGCTTCACTGCGCCATGTGAGGCAATTTCGTATTGGGCTTGGAGTTGTCGGAATTCTTTTTCGGGATACTCTGGAAATACATTATCCACATCCTGTATTTCTGGCAATGGTATTGCTTTGATACAAAAAGTAGCCAAGTTACCAGGTCCGCCTTTGGTGCTGATCCGCTCTGGTTTAGGATAAGACTGCAAGCCTTGCTGCCTGGCAAATTCAATAATCTGAGGTTCTTTGGTCTGCCAGTAATTCGAAAATGAGCCTGGCCAATCGATCCATTTTTTGGGGTCGACGGGTTTAGGAAATTCCTCTGCTGCAGCTACAAGCTCATCAGCGGTAAAACGTCGCTTGCCTTCTTCAAAGCCCGCTTTCTTCAACGATTCCTGGGCTATGGCACGGAGTATGCGATGCGGCTTTTCATCGCTCGGATCCTTGTCAAGCCAGTCGATCAGACATTGAATCACTTCACGCATAAACTATCCCTAACTGGGTTGCTCAGGGTTTGTGGCTGGTTACCGGAAAATAAAACCATAAAATTCCTCCAAAACTTATGTTTCAGGTAATTAACGGGGGCTCTCAATTCGTAATGTGCCCATCATAGGCACAGGCTCATATGATTCCAGGTTGAATAGATTAATTTGCAACTCTTTTTAATTTGTAGACAAAAATTATAGACGATAAAAAACGGTTACATCTGCTGTTGTAAGCACGCACTTTAGCTTGACTGACGTTTGGAAATTCGGAATCAAAAGCAAATCATCCCTTTAGGATATTTTTTTCAAGAGACGCAATGCCACGAATGGCCGGGCTTCTCGTGATTGATCGCTCAAAACCGAAACCTTTCGTCCGGGACGCTAACAAGATTAGTCATTAGCATAGACCACGATCGTGATTTAAGTAGGACACACCATGTCGACCCTTGAACAAGATATTGCCCATCTGAATTTTGAATACCTGATGCTGGCCCGCGAATGCGCCAGAAATAACCCGATGGAAGCGGCATGGCGATTCGGAGTTGATCGAAAGCAGATCGATGAACTCTCCGGCTTTTCCGTGGAAAAAATCAGGGAGCTATCTGGCATTGCAAGAACCGTAATTACGCTGATTCCTATGAATACGCCCAAAAATGTGTCGTTGGCATCGCATGCCGCATTATTGACCTTTTCTAAAACAACTAATCTTGGAAGCTAATGATCCGGTTGCCCTTCATTCCTGAGACCGGTAAGGGCTATGAATTGGCCCTGGCCGAGGCGCTGTTTAAATTGGGCGCTCGGCCTCCGGTTGTGCGTTCTGTCTGCCATATCGGAAAAAAGACGGCGATACGGGTGTACAAGGCCATACACCGGCAATCGCCCAAGCAGGGCTTGCTGCCATATGACTCATTTTGGATTGTCCGCTCTTCGGTGAACACCATTCATGCTTCCATTTTCCTGGGGCTGATCCACGATTTATCACAACAGCAACCCCCGGCCGTCTTTAATGCCGAGGTGTTCATTACTGCTTATCAATTGTACTGCAGCGTAGTGGCACATAATCCCCAGCCAAGCAAATTGGAAATCGGGTTTGCGCAGTTCATTTTGCTGGACATCAATCGAGCCTGGCAACTGGTGGGGCAATGGAAAGCGAGTGAAATGGGGCTGGCGATTTGCGAAAAATGCCACGCCCGTCATGTGGTGCTCAACAAAATGCCAAAACCCTATCAGCAATGCCCAATCTGCGATGTTTGGGCAGATAAAACGGGGCGTCGCCGGTGGGCTACGGTCAAGCCTAGGCAAAAGGCTTAATCAGGTGAATTGATTTTTTGGCTGTTTGGAATGATTGACGAGTAAATTGCCGACCAGGAGAAAGCAAGTGTATATCGTTGTTAAGAGCTTCACCGATCTCAAAACCCCGCAACCGTGTCATGGCAAAAAGCTGGCGAGATTGGCCCGTGAATGCTTTGCCAACCAGCAGATATTGACGGTTGATTTTGAAGGCGTGCAAGTCATTACCCACGGTTTTTTTCAGGAATTGGTTCTGCCTCTGGTAGCGGAGTTTGGAGCAGGTTTTCTTAAAAACAAATTTCAGCTCGCAAACATAACGCCTGAGATAGACGAGGTCATGAAGTCAGCGTTTAACAATCTGGATGATTACTTTGAGCGACATGCCACGCTTCATAATAAAGCATGTGATGCCGAAATTTATGAACTGAATCTCACCTGGTTGATAAAAGCCCGTGAATTGGCGAGGGAAAATGCGATTCTTGCTGAGTTAATGATGGGCATTGCCGAAGAGGACATGCGCTTGGAGATTAGTCAATTGTCCAATGAGGACATTCAGCATATTGCTCAATCGGGCTGGTTATGTTTTTCGCCGCGATTTACACCTCACTTCCTTCGTAGTATGACCCGCCGGCAGCACGACATCGTTGATGTGTTGCTCGGGTTTAGTGGTTCGCATTAATGGAGGCGGCGGATGCTTAAGACCTTTCATCAATATTCCCTTGCACTCGAATTACTGAGACGTCATGCCAGGATTTCAATTATCCATAGGGAAACTGGGTTACCTCGGCCACTGCTCCGGAAAACTTATCGGGAATTACATGGGTGTTCTCCGCATCCGGGGGCATTGAAATATTCAACGCAAGGGTTGACCCGTAACATTAAGAAGTACAAAGAAGTGACACTATTTGCGGTTTGCTTTCAAGCAGTCGAATCCAACAGCTCGGAGAGCGATATCCGAAAAATCGTTATGGCTTTTGATTCCTATAAAAAATCACTTCCGAGCAGTGATTTAGATTTTTCCGCCGCATGGGTAATCGCAAAAGACCTAAGGGCGAGGCAGATTCGGTTGGCAAGATGTTTGAAGTGCAAAGCCGCTATGTTGCTGAATGCTCGTGAAAGAGATTCTGAACGTTGCGAGATATGCAAAACAAGTTTGTGACGTGGAGTACCTTAATTTTGGGGGAGACTGTTCTTAACAGCACACCTTGAACAATTAGAGTCTATTGCCCGAGAATCGATGGATGGAAAGAACATGAGCAACAAGAAACGTCAATCGGTATTAAAACCGATCATGATTGATCTTGAGGCCGTTGCGGAAATCACTGGACTATCGGAATCTACGGTGCAGTCTCTTGTTCGGGCGAACGATTTTCCTAAACCCCGCAAAGCCTCTGCTAGGCGGTCATGCTGGTTATTGCGCGAAATCGAGGAGTGGGCGGAATCCCGTCCCGTATCAGATTTTTTACCGCCGCCCAACACCGCGGTTGGCGGCCGTAATGGAAAGCCTAATTCTCATAACGTTTTGCCAATAACTCAAGATGCTCAGACAGAGTGAGTAGCCATTTAAGCTTTTCTCCGTCATATTGGTGGCGGTTATAAGTGCCGACAACACCTGGAAGCATGTGGCCTAAAATCATCTCGCCTACGGTGTCCGGACAGCCCAACTTTGCCAGCAGTGTTCGCGACGTGCGGCGTAAATCATGGGGTGCCCAGTGCGTAACCGTCAAGCGGGAACGGGTCATTTCAGGTCGCGTCGGACAATAAGGCTGGCGATAGTGGACTTGCTGCTGAATCGTTTTTTGATCGACATGGCCTGCTTTCTGCCTTGAGGGAAATAAAACGCCTCCACCATAAAGCCGCTTGCGTCGCAACACGACAGCCAGGCCGCGACCATATAAGGGTACCCGTTGATCGGCCGCCCCTTCATGCCTGGCGTTTTTGGTGCGAGATTTTGGGATTGTCCACCATACCTGGCCATTCTCTTCGATCATTTCTGCGCCAGTCATGCCGACAATTTCGGCTCCGCGTGCTCCTGTCCATAAATACAGGGTCAGTACATCGGAAATCAGTAGGGGAAAATTAGGCAGCCAGGCGATCAGTTCGCCTACTTCATCCTCAGAAAGCACGCGCTTAACGGTACCGACCTTCTCGCCCGCAATAGCCTTGCCTTTTGATCGAATCTTGCCCCTGAGAATTAACCGCCACCAATTCACCGCCGTTTCTGATAACCGGCCGGCATCCATTGCATAATCCCATGCCGCCCCCAGTTCGCAGCGGAGCTTTCCAGCCTGCACCGGGGATTTTGCGGCATGACGCTGAATTAAATCAAACGCCATTGCCCTGGTTATCGCCGTGGCCGGCAATCCCTCTAGGCTGCCCAGCATCGTGTCAAACATTCGGGTGATTTCGGTGGCGCCTTTTTTTGCCCGGTGCCGGTAAATATGCCCCGCCAGATACTCGTCGCACAATATACGCACGGTATATTCGCGTTCAGCTTTTTCGGCCTGTTGTTTTTCGATGGATGCTTGCGCCGCCATTCTCACTTGCTTAACGGCCAGGACTGGATCGCTCCCTGAATCACGCTGGTTTTTTAACGACTCCCAAGCGACAATAGCTGCTGGAAATGACAAAACTGGCCAGCGACCAAGGGCTATCTGTCGCATTCGACCATCAATAGGGCTTTTGTATCGATAAATCCAAGTCCTTACTGTAGCCGATGCCGACAATCGCAATCCGGGATAATCGGGAAATGTAATATGTTGTCCTGGTTTCAAAGATTTTGCTGTGCGTGCATCGAAGTTCATCTGGCGTAGCTTTTTTAGAGATGTAAAATTTGTGGCGTAGGTTTTAAAAAATTGTATAAAAAGTTACGCCAAAACGCAAAGTGCAGATAAGTTTACATAAGTGTAAATGCAGCTTAATCAATCAAGCATAAATACAAAAAATATAGACATATCAATATTATATAAATGAAAACCGGCTCAAATCAACACGATACAAATAGGGATTTATCTAAGCCTACTCCGATGATGCAGCAGTATCTGCGCATCAAGTCCGATCATCCCGATACCCTGTTGTTTTACCGGATGGGGGATTTTTACGAACTGTTCTACGATGATGCGAAGAAAGCCGCGCGCCTGCTCGATATTACGCTGACCAGCCGCGGCCAGTCGCAGGGGAAGCCGATACCGATGGCGGGCATCCCCTATCATGCGGCGGAAGGCTATATCGCCCGCTTGATACGCATCGGCGAGTCGGTCGCGATTTGCGAACAGATCGGCGATCCGGCCGCCTCGAAGGGGCCGGTCGAGCGCAAGGTTGTGCGCATCATCACGCCCGGCACGGTCACCGACGAGGCGCTGCTCGAAGACCGCAAGGACAACCTTCTGGTCGCGATTTGCCCGTTGCAGCAGCGTTACGGCATCGCGAGCCTCGATTTGACCAGCGGTCGTTTCGTGCTGCAGGAAGTCGAATCCGAAGACCAGTTGCTCAGCGAAGTCAGCCGGCTGAATCCGGCCGAACTGTTATACAGCGAAAGCTGGCCGTTGCCGGATAGCCTGAAACAGCGCGGCGGCCTTTGCCGGCGTCCGCCCTGGCATTTCGAGGCCGAGAGCGCGCGCCTTTTGGTGTTGAAGCAGTTCAAGGCGCACGACTTGAAAGGCTTCGGCTGCGAAGAGCTGAACGCGGCGGTCGCGGCGGCCGGCGGCCTCTTGCAATATGTCCGCGACACCCAGCAAAACGTGCTGCCGCACATCCAGGGCATCCGCACCGAGGCGAGCGACGACTGCATCCAGCTCGACGCCTCCAGCCGCCGCAATCTCGAAATCGATACGCATCCGACAGGGCAACTGCAATATACCCTGCTCGGCGTCCTGGACAAGACGCTGACCGCGATGGGCGGCCGCTGCCTCAGGCGTTGGCTGAACCGGCCGCTTCGGGACCATCATCTGTTGAACCGGCGTTATGCCTGCATCGAAACCTTGTTGCAGGACGAGTTGTATCGCAAGTTGCAGGACACGCTGCGCCAGGTCGGCGACATCGAGCGGATCAGCACCCGGATCGCCTTGAAATCGGCGCGGCCCCGCGACTTGCTGGTGCTGCGTTCGACCTTGGCGGCCTTGCCGGTCATTCAGGTGCAACTCTCCCCGAGCGATGATCCGCATTTGACCGAGCTGCGCGCGAATATCGGCGAGCATCCGGCGATGTTGGAGCTATTAACCCGGGCGATCGTCGACAATCCGCCGATGCTGATCCGCGACGGCGGGGTCATTGCGGCGGGCTATGACGAGGAGCTCGACGAGCTGCGCAACCTGAGCCAGAATGCGGACCAGTTTCTGATCGACATGGAGCAGCGCGAGCGGCAGGTGACCGGCATCGCGAACCTGAAGGTCAATTACAACCGTGTGCACGGCTACTACATCGAAATCTCGAATGCGAACGCGGACAAGGTGCCGGTGCACTACACCCGCAAACAGACCTTGAAAGGCGCCGAGCGCTACATCACCGAGGAATTGAAGGCCTTCGAGGACAAGGTGCTGAGCGCGCGCGAAAAATCGCTGTCTTTCGAAAAGGCCTTGTACGACGAGTTGCTCGACGTGATCGCAAGCTCCCTGGCCGAATTGCAGCTGTGCGCTTCGGCCCTGGCCGAACTCGACGTGCTGGCCAATTTCGCCGAGCGCGCCGAAACGCTGAATTTGGCGCGGCCGGTATTGCAGGCCGAATCCGGCATCCTGATCGAAGGCGGCCGGCATCCTGTGGTCGAGCAGGTCTCCGATGTGCCTTTCGTGCCGAACGATCTGAACCTGACCGGCGAGCGGCGGATGTTGGTGATCACCGGTCCGAACATGGGCGGTAAATCGACCTACATGCGCCAGGCTGCGCTGATCGTGCTGATCGCGCATGTCGGCTGTTTCGTCCCGGCGAAGTCGGCGACGCTCGGTCCTGTCGACAAGATCTTCACCCGGATCGGCGCCTCCGATGACCTCGCCTCGGGCCGTTCGACCTTCATGGTCGAGATGTCCGAGACCGCGAACATTCTGCATAACGCGACCGCGCAAAGCCTGATCCTGATGGACGAAATCGGCCGCGGCACCAGCACCTTCGACGGCCTGTCGCTGGCCTGGGCCTGCGCGGATCATCTGGCGAAGATGACCCGCGCCTTCACGCTGTTCGCGACGCATTATTTCGAACTGACGACATTGGCCGAAGAGCGCAAATCCATCCGCAACGTGCATCTCGATGCGATGGAGCACGGCGACCGGATCGTGTTTCTGCATGCGGTGAAGGAAGGGCCGGCCAATCAGAGCTACGGCTTGCAGGTCGCCGCCCTGGCCGGCGTGCCGCGCGCGGTGATCGAGAGGGCTAAGCTGAAACTGGAGCACCTCGAAAACACGGCCTATATCGAGCAGCAGGCCGAGTCGGGCATCAATCAGCTGGATCTGTTTTCCGCGCCGGAATGCCATCCTGTGGTCGGCGCGCTCGAAGACATCAATCCGGACGAGATGAGTCCGAAGCAGGCCTTGGAGGTGCTGTACCGGCTCAAGGCGTTGATGTAAATGGTTTGATGTTAAGCGTGCGTAGCATCAGTCCGGCGTCTCAGTCATTCGAAAAATCAAAGGTTTACCGGTCTTTTCTGGCACAAGCGCCGCTTAGCGAAAATGGCTTGATTGTGCAATCAGTATGAATACTTAGGCAATCATACCAATGGCGATGCGCTGAAAAATCCGATAGATTGAATACCTTCAAAAATCTTCGGGGAACTCGTATGGAACTGCATGAAGAACTTGCTAAGTTATCTGAAACGCTCAAGCAGCAACGCGATGAAATCAGGCTTCAGCTTCATCTGGCCAGTGCGGATTTGAAAGACGAATGGGACGAGAGCGAGAGGGAGTGGGGGCATTTTAAAGACAAGTTTGCCGAAATCATTGATGAAAGCAAAGAAACCTCGACCGAATTGCTTGAAAAAACCCGGATCGTCGGCGAAGAGCTGAAGATTGCCTATAAAAATATTCACCGGCGTCTGTCTTCCTGAAGGCTGAGTCCGCGCGGCGTTGTCGGTTTTGGGGTGAGTCGGGCGTTATGTTCAGCGTATTCGTCAAACCTGCGGGGGATTGATGGCTATTCAGTGCATCGCAACTGGAAATCATGCAAGAGCGGAAGGGGGAGAGCGGGGTATGTCCGAAAAGTTGAGCGGGTTCCAGGTTGAGCACTTCAAAAATCTGTTGCAAGACCGATTCTACAGG
>Ga0208509_1000028_pt1 | contig 93871 bp, 98 predicted proteins | sample LakWasMeta7_HOW4_2_FD_183857 | JGI IMG/M metagenome (GOLD analysis project Ga0208509, IMG submission 183857) | Freshwater sediment methanotrophic microbial communities from Lake Washington under simulated oxygen tension - Sediment Metagenome... | ecosystem: Environmental > Aquatic > Freshwater >...
CCCCGCGCCGCTCGTGCTTGAAATCCTTCACTTTCAATTTGCAGAGCTCTTCGCGCCGCAGCGCGTGATAGAGCAGGGTAGCGAGAATCGCCTTATCGCGCAAGGTTCGGAGTGAATCGCCATCCGGGGCATCCAGCAGTTTCCGGGCTTGATGATCGCCCAGCGCCGGGGTTCGGCCTTCGAGGCTGTCATTTTTGGGTCGTTTGACGCCCTTGACCGGGTTATGGGTCACCGCGTTTTTCTCGCACAGATAATCGAACAATGACGACAACGCGGAGAGCCGGTGACGAATCGTCGTGCCGTTCAGCAGCCGATTCCCCAACGCATCCCGCCAGGCGATCACATGCGCCCGGGTCACCGTCCGGAACTCGTCCGGTTTTTGAATCCCAGTGAATACCATGAAATCCCGGATCGCGTTTTCGTAAGCGCGCCGGGTCGCTTTGTTGGTCAGGTTCGCGAACCATTCGACTTCCGGCGGCACCTCAGAGAGACGATGGAAATCGGCTGCGGTCAACAGCCGGCCGGCGGACGGGAGCGTTTGAAGGTCGGTCATATTTTCACCGCGCACGAAGCAGAGGTTGAGGATAGTTCATGGCTACATCCGGGTCAGCGTGACGAAGTCGCGTACGGACGCAATTTTCGTGCCTTCGTAACATGCCAGCGCGAGCAGGTGCGGCTTATCGCCGGTAACCAGGTAATCCGCTTCACCCCCCAGCGTAAGGGACAACAAATGATTATCGTTCGGATCCGGCGATACCTCAACCGGAGGCAGGCTCTCAATCAAAACGGCCAGTTCACGCAAATGGTTGATCAGACGGCCTGCCAATGACGGCTTCAGGCGCGCACTGATTTTGGGATAGCGGGTCACGCGCAGCAATGCTTCCAGCTGCAGATCGGCCGTCAACAGGTCAAAACGACCACGCCGCCACTGGGTGATCAGTTGGGCGGGCAGGGATGTTTCGATCAGTAACGCACTGACCAGCACGTTCGTGTCCAGTACCACCCGCATGTCAGGCTTCTGGCTTCGGCGGACTGGCCAGCGCTTGGCGCCGCTCGTTCCGGACCGCTTCAGTGGCTTCGTCAATCAGGTCCTGCAGCGCCTCAGGATCGAGATCGCCGAAAGCGGCGCGCGTCTCGCTCAGCGTTTGCTCGAACACCCACCACCGCACGGCTTCCTCAATGAATTTGGACAGATCGCCTTTTTTGAGCCCGCGCTGGGCAAGCAAACTGCGCACCGCGATGTCGGTGTCTTTCGAAACCTTGACCGTCCAGCGCGTGGTGTTGTCAGGGGTTGTCATCGGCTGCCTCTTTAATAAATGTTTATACAGTTATCTGTCTATCTATCTATCTATCTGTCTATCTATCTGTCTATCTGTCTATCTGTCTATCTGTCTATCTGTTTAGCTGTTTAGCTGTTTAGCTGTTTAGCTGTTTAGCTGTTTAATAACATAGCATGCTATACGGCTAAATGCGAACAGTTTTTGGGCTGCGTTTTACTCTTGATAAAACACGTTATCAAGAGTAAAAAGGCGGGGAAGGGGAGAAAGATGAAAGTCACTCTCATTAACATAATATACCCTTGACTGCATATGCCTTGCTAGGCATAATCAAGGCATGACTTGGACCGTTAAATTTCATGAGACCTTCGATGCCGAGTTCTATGAACTTCCAGAGACCGTGCAGGACAGCTTATTGGCGCATGCCGGACTGCTGGAGCAATTTGGACCTCAGCTCAATCATCCACGCGTGGATACCCTGAAAGGGGTTCGAAGCACGCCAACATGAAAAAACTCCGGTTCGATGCCGACTGTGGCGTGTGGCGGTTTGCTTTCGCCTTCGATCCCAAACGTGAGGCAATTGTATTGGTGGGAAACGATAAATCCGCCGGCAGTGAGAAAAGGTTTTATCGGCAGCTTATTCAGAAGGTCGATGCACGGTTTGACGATCACATAGCCCGCCTTGAGCGGGAAAGGAGTGAACGATGACGACAACATTGAAAGACAAAATGGCGTCTTTACGCCCCGAACGCCGTGAGAAAATCGAGGCGATGACGGTGGAACTGGTGGCTGAAGAAAAAACCCTGCGCGATTTACGACACGCGCTGGCTTTAACTCAGGAACATATGGCCGAAGTGCTCGGCGTCCGGCAGGAAAGCGTTTCCCGTCTTGAAAAAAGAAGTGATTTTCTACTCTCGACCTTGCGCAGCTACGTAAAGGCGATGGGCGGTGAATTACGGTTGGTGGCCGAGTTTCCAAATCGGCCGCCGATTCTTTTGAAGGGATTAGCCTCGATGGAGGCGGATGTTTTGCCGAGCGTTTCCCAAGAGAATGCCCCGCATTATCCCGACGCACATTCCTGATCTGACGACCATTTCGAAAAATGGTCGTTTATGGAACACCGGTGTTAACCGAGCCGGCGTCGATTTTGCCAGTTTTTGAACTACATTGGGCACCAAATTTCTTCCAGTCACCGACTCAAGTTGCAGAACTTACGCAAGCTGCATGCGGAGGGATGGATTCTGAGTTGTTGGCAGAGGTCGTTATCGAGTAGGCCCTGTTTCAATTGATAAACGGTGCGCCCTGTAGCGCTTGTGATGCACCGGACGTTATCCAGCTTGGATTGCCATCGCCGTCGGCGATCATAAAGCCGGTAGCCAATCAGCCAGACCTCCCGTTCGAGATTCACATAAACACAGGTGATGATGCCACGGGTGAAGCCATGGGCATTGCCACTGTATTAACAACACACTAACTCGATCCGCCGAGAGTAATCTTTGTCCAGCACGGTGTCGTCGAAGAGAAGATAACTACTTTGTGTAGTAGCGATTTCGTCACGGGCATTATCTCATATGAGCCGTGGGATCATCTGTTCACGTCGCAGGTAACGGTTGGCTGAAGTCATCGTAGTGATCGGCGAAATAGGTCTACGTGTAATTAATCTGGCTGACCCGCAGAAATTGGCAATAATCCAAGCGTATCATGGCTCTATGAGAGATTAAATCAACCGGGTTGGCCTTCAACGCCTAGCATCGTGCCCTGACCCATCAATCTTTTGTGCGTAAGTTCTGTAGTAGATTCCTGTTGATATTTTTTTCTTGGACTGGGAAAGTATTCGGCTTGGGCGGCTTTTCATTCTTGCCAATCCATTCCCATAATTTGCAGATGCCCAACCAATAATCGTAGGCCGTCTTTTCCGGTAAATCTCGATGAGCTTTCCAAAAATTAATCACATGACGACGCCCTAATTCATGTATCGATGAAATTTTATCTGTCGAGACAGTGTATTCCATGAAATGAATTATGAGCGAAACCTGTTTTTTCCTGTTTTGCTTTCCGCCACGGCGAACATAATCGTGCGTATGTTTTCTTAATTCCTCAGCCCAGGTACGCATTCGATATCTCCACCCGTGAATGACCCAATTCGATCGATATGCGCAGCCTGGCTCGTTTATCGAGATCTTTCGCTGCCTCGAAAGGAATCTTGAGATATTCGGCCAGTTTTTCGATTCTCCCCTTGTGTTCCCATCCCGCTTCGAGCGGTGACGGAGCATTTACTATTTCTCGATAACGGTTTTGGGCATAGGCATGCCGCTCCGAGTGAAAATTAAAACCGGCTATTTGGGCTTGGGCGTAGCATTCCTGACGGAATTTGATATAAGTCATCGCCTTTGGAATCATGGCTCTTCCATCTTGGATTTGGATGGCCTGTTCGAGTATGACTTTACCTCTGTCCGTGCAAGGCACATTCCTTGGCCGCCCCCCCTTGGTGCCGGACGTTATCGAGATGAACCCGTACTTCTCCACATGTTTTAATGCGATTGTCGGATTCAAAAGACAGCTCTCCTTGAACCGCAAACCGAATTCTCGTTGCAGGGCTAGCAAATGCGCGATCCGTTCGCTGATATTTTCCTGTATCTGAGTGTGTTTGGTTTTAGGAATCGATTTCGTTGTCTTCGGGATATACTTCCGTCGTTCGATGCCGCAATCCGATCCTGGCCTGACTGTCTGCCATTTTCCCTCGGTCGAAAGCTTCAGCACGCAATTGACCGCGGACAGATAATTTTTCGGCGCCGAGGCGCTGCTGTACACACCGGCCTTCAGCTGCTGCTGTAAATGCTGGCCGTAGCTGATCACAAAATCGCGATCGATTTGTTCCATTTTGTTTATGCCGTGCTCATCGGCATAAGCGCAGAACAGCCTCCACCGATCAATATAGTCATCCTGCGTTTTGAAACCGTTGCGCGAGCGCGCCCGTAATACCATTCGGCCTGCCGAAAACATATCCCGGCTACCAATACCATAATTTGTGCTCATAGTGCCTCCAGTTAAGTAAAGAATCAGGTCTTATAGCGGCGTATCCAGATAGGCTGTCAGAGTCTCTATTCCTAACACCCCGAGCTCCTGGGCAATAATGTGCCTAGCGGTCTTGTCAATATCTTGAGCTGCGGAGAGCGTCCTATTGGAATAGTCGGCGATCGCCTGTAGATGCGCCGACTGATCAAGGCCTGAAACAACCGGCGCCGGGAGACCGATAAGTTCTTGATAGCGTTCCAGCACGTAGACACCACGGGCCGTGTTGGTGGAATATCCTTCGCGAGCCGCTAATTTCCTGTGGGCAGCAACAAACTCGTTATAATCCATGGGCTTTGGCAAACTCTTTTGCAATCGCTGCGCCACTACCGCCTGGCCGAGCGCCTGAACTGCACGGGGGCGACAGGGGACTTTTCGGCGCGCACCGCTACGCCAGTTAGTGACCGTAACGACGCCTGCGCGACGTCCCTCGTCGAGTGCTCGCTTAAGATTCAGGCTCAAGGCCTCCCGAATGTCTACGCCTAACGCGCATTGCAGTTCCAGCAGATAACCGACGAGTTCATCGATATCGGGCAGACCTTCTTTGTCGAGTTTAGTTTTCCTATTCGGAATATAAGAAATCAGCTCCACTCCGCAGTCCTGAGCCGGACTAACGTTTTCCCAGGCATCCACTCGCACCTTGTTCATGATGGCGTTCATGGCCGAGATATAACCCGATACGGTTTTGCTGCTGGCATATCTTCCGTTCAGGAATTCGATCTTGAGGGCGCCGCCATAACGGATGACGTGCTCGCGTGTCACAGAGCTCAAGGTTTCCAACGGGTCAGCATCCCGGCTAATTGACCAGATGCAGAATTTCAGCCATTGGTTGAGCAGATGCTTTTGCTTTTTCATGTCATCGCTGTAGGCATGAGCTATGTGAAATGCACCGTCTCTGTATAAAGGATGGCGTCGGGTTCTGTGGCGTAGTAGGGTCTTGTCCATTTTGTATTTATTTTCGAGGTGATATTTTGCAGCCCCATTCCAAAACAGCCTTTCTAGAGTCGCTTTGGGGTGGGGCCGGTGTGTCCTAGAAATCTTTAACGTCGTAAGCAGGCAAAACCGGCCCACTTTGGGGAATATTCCGATCTGAGCATTCAGAACAGAATCATTCCCCGGATGCCTCTTTTTGTGCGGACCAGTTCTTACGACGGGTGAGCAATGCCTGCACGGGACAAACCTCCCAGCAAGGTGCACAAAAAGTAAAACATCGATGCGCTATTTTTCACTCGCCGCGCGGGGCGAGAAATGGGGTCGAAAATCCATCTCGCGGTGGTGGTCAGCCGACCAAAAACGTCCAAACACGACGCCAGGCTCTGCCGGTCCTAAACAGATTTTCAACTAAAAACCCCAACTTTTCCTCACGGAATATTGAGAAGTGTGTGTCGATAGATCACTGATTTCAAATAGGAATTTTTGCAAAATTCGCCGTATCTTAAAGTGTCTATGTTTTAGAAGAGCCAGAAAAAGAAAATTTTTAAAAGGCATGAAGCCCCAAAAAGCAGTTTTTTTAGCTGTGAGATGTCGTTCCTCGCGGCATTTTTAACCGATCTGAAGATATGGGTTAGCCGGAGGAAAAAGCGCTAAAACGCGCTGATATTGCCTAGCCATGAGATTGACGGCTGACAAGGAATGATAATGCGGATCAAATGGCCCGCTGAGGATCCGGAATGGAATTAAATGAAAAGAAAAAGGCAAAAGAATGCCCAGACGTCGCATTGCGTGGCGATGGACGTTTAAAAACAAAGAATTAGACTGTCATCCACTATGCAAATGACGGCCGATACCAAAAATTTCATTAGGGTTGCCCAGTAGCATCCTGCTGAATCTAAATCAATAGAAACCAAGACTGGGGTTGATGGCTCAAGTTTTATCCTGTCGAGCTAACAGCGCTGCACGAATCCAGCCCTAGACCCACACATTAGCGGGGCTAATTCTCAATGGTTTTTTGGGGGTTGTCAATCAAGATGAGTTTTACAGTGAAATACGTCAATTTTTGATGTTTTTTGATACTGAAATATTCCGACGAATAGGGCATTATTCTCCACAACTTATTTGAACTTCAAGAAGCTTTAAAAAAGCCCATTGATGTCGAAGAGAATTACATTATCTGAAGTCGATATTAGTTATTTGAAGTCCGGTAGGGTTTTTTGAACGTATACCGACTCCGGCGAAGTCAAAAAAACTCTTACAAAGGAATTCTTCCGTGCGTCGAAATCAGTCATAAAAACGCATGCAGACACAAAAGAAGCCTCAATAAGTTTAAAGAAGTCGTTTAAGGGTTTATTATTAATTTTAGGAGTATCTTGTGAGAAAGAAAATAGTTAGAGGGATCGATGTTGGGTACGGAAATACAAAAATATGCCACGGTGGCGATGTTCCAAGCGCGCTTAAGTGTGAGCATTTTCCATCAATAGCGTCTCTTCATGCTGGTGTTGACAAGGGCGCAGGCGTCATGGCGAAGAGAGAACTGGTGGAAGTCGAGAGCGGCGGAAATGTCTACTTAGTCGGAAAAGACGCGCTCGATACACTCTCAGCCAGGGACGACCAAGGACGTACCCTGCTGACTGACTTCATTTTCACACCGCAGCATTTGGCCCTGTACCGAGGCGGCTTAAGATATTTGCAAGAGCAAAATATCGATTTATTAGTTTCAGGATTACCTGTCAATTACTTTTCCCAGCACAAAGAACATATGGAACAGCGGTTGAAGGGAATTCACCAATATCCCGATGGCATTGAAATTAATGTCAAAGAGGTTTGGATTGTTCCTCAGCCTATTGGCGGCTTCATTCATTATTTTTTTGATAATGATGATATTGAAGATCTATCTGATCTTAAAAGTCTGACTATCGACGTTGGGTATTTCACGTTAGACTGGCTGGTTTGCCGTGGATTGAAACTTCTCGACGAAAGAAGCGGAAGCTGCCCTGGAGGCATGTCTTTAATTTTAGAAAAACTAACCCAGTTTATCGGCGAGGAGCGCGGCGTTCCGTTTTCCGATTACCATATGGTCGATAAAGGGGTACGCAATGGATACAAAACGAGAATCCAGGGTAAGCCTTACGATTTCAGTCATTTTATTCCTCGCATTGAGGGGTATATCACCAACTCCATCCAATCTATGTTACGCAGTGTTGGAACTCTCGACGATATTGACGTGATTGTCTTGGTTGGCGGGGGCGGCCACTGTTATCAATCAGTACTTCAGAAATTGTTAAACGATCGGGAAATCATTATGCCTGACCATGGCGTCTATTCGAACGTGAAGGGTTTCTATTTGGCCGGCGCAGAAAGAGTTAAACAAAGCGAGAACTGATATGGAACCGATAAGAATTAATCTAATGATCGATCCGACGATGGATCATGAGTTGTTTCAATACCTCTCTAAAATCGGCTCGCGACGCCGGGCTGGCGAGGCCAGAAACCTTGCCGCAGAAGGCTTGCGCCTGAAATCATCCGGGCTCAACTTAATGCCTTCCCCTCCCGTAATAAAAGGAGAGGAACCGCCATCGCCCCATCCAGTAAAAGAGGATGCCTCCCTGGAAACCAACCGCAACGAAATCGCTCTGGCAGGAGAACAAGAGAAAACCCTACTCAAAGAAGATCAAGAAAGTCAGGAAAATGATCAGCAAAGGCAAGGCAAGGCGGAGGCTAAAAGAAAAAGTTTTATGGGGCAACTAGGGTCTCTCGGCTAATTTCCAGTTACCTCTTTAATCTTGCCAAGATCAGCACATAAACAACCACCTTAAGAACTTAATTAGTTGTTGATTTATAGCTATTTTTTGGATTTATGAAATTCTAATTTTTTCATAATACAGCACATAAACTACCACTTTCCATCACATAAATTACCACCCAAAAAAATCTTACAAGTTATTGATATAAATTAATATTTCTAAAACTTGACAAAAAAGTTAGAGCACAAGGATTACCACCAATCAGCACATAAACTACCACCAGTTAGCACATAGATTACCACCTTTGCGCACATAAACTACCACCATAAAAGTCGTATTATATTGATTTTAAATGAATAAAAACCTGTAAACATGTATTAAACATATTTTTAAATATGTACAACAACACATCCGGTTGCGTCATGTCAAATCTCAAAATTTATGAAATGCGTGCCGGTTGATCTTGCCGGCAAGCATTGATTGTACACGCCAGGTTAGCTTGTGCAGATACTTCGCCTATTGTGGCGTCGGGCCAGGAACCCACCGAAGCGACTCAGGCGATTGCCGCCTGAGCGCCGTAGGAATCCCCTTCCTTTAGGGAGGGGAGGATGTCAAGTGGAGCGTTAAATATAACGCTCTGCTCCTCCCTTGCATCTCTCTCCCTCGGTGAGAGAATTTTTTTATTAGACCACTACAAACCATGATTCCTACCAAAGAACAAGCCGACGTCATTGAGTGTGATCATCCTCTTATCGTGGTGAAAGCGTTTGCCTGTACGGGAAAGACCACCCTCCTTCACGGTTTCGCGAAAAGACGCAGCGAGGCAAATGGATCGCTATAAAGCGCGAAGCGGCCGCACATTTTGAGCTTGTCCTTTCCGGTATTTTTGATTATTGTACATTTATCAAAAGCAATAAATTCTATCCATGCCAGAAACTACTCCAAACAAGCGCGGCGGTCAACGGCCTGGAGCCGGCCGCAAACCGGGGACAGGCCCCTTCGGCGAGCCTACAAAGCCGATCCGCGTCCCGCTCAGCCTGCTGCCTTCGGTCAAAGCCATGCTCGCGCACACCGGCAAAGCGCCCGGTGGCTTGCCGATCTTGCAGTTTACGGCGCATCCGACAAAGCTCCAACTGCCGCTCTTTTCCGGCAAGGTCGCCGCCGGCTTCCCGTCGCCGGCGGACGATTACGTCGAGAAAACCCTGGACCTGAACGAGCTCTTGGTACAAAAGCCGGCGGCAACTTTCTTCGTGCGCGCGGAGGGCGAGTCGATGCTCGGCGCCGGAATTCACCCCAACGACATCCTGGTCGTCGACCGCTCGATAGAGCCTGTGCCGGGCAAAATCGTCATTTGCGCGCTGAACGGCGAGCTGACCGTCAAACGCCTGGAACGCGACGGCGAGCAATGGAAGCTGAAAGCCGAGAACCCCGCTTATCCCGATATCGCCATCCACGACGAGCTCGAAATGGTGATCTGGGGCGTCGTGACCAACGTGATCCATGCCGTCTGATGCCGCCGCTGCTCGCCCTCGTGGATTGCAACAACTTTTACGTTTCGTGCGAGCGCGTCTTCCGCCCCGACCTGATCGGCAAGCCGGTCGCCGTGCTCAGCAACAATGACGGCTGTATCGTCGCCCGCAGCCAGGAAGTGAAGGACTTTGGCATCAAGATGGGCGTGCCGGTGTTTCAGGTGCAAAACCTGATCAAACGGCACAAGATTCAACTGTTCTCGTCCAACTACACGCTCTACGCGGATATGTCGAGCCGTGTGATGTCGATCCTGGAAGAATTCGCGCCCAGCATGGAAATCTATTCCATCGACGAGGCCTTCCTGGACCTGACCGGCGTGTGCTCTGACGATCCGATTGCCTACGGCCAGCGGATCAGGCAAACCGTTTTCCGCTCGACCGGCATCCCGGTCTGCGTCGGCATTGGACCGACCAAGACGCTGGCCAAGCTGGCCAATTTCGCGGCCAAGAAATGGAAACAGACCGGCGGCGTGCTGGATTTGTCGGACCCGGTGCGCCGTGAAAAGCTGATGAAGATCGTGCCGGTCGGCGAGGTGTGGGGCATCGGCTCGCGGATCGCTGCCCGCCTGAACCAGCTCGGCATTCGAACGGTCTGGGACTTGGCCAACCAGCCGGTGGACCGCATCCGCGATCAGTTCAATGTCGTCGTCGCCCGCACGGTGATGGAGTTGAACGGAATTCCATGCCTGGAGCTAGAAGAAATTGCGCCGGACAAAAAACAGATCGTCTGCTCGCGCAGTTTCAGCCGGCGACTTACCGAATACCGGGAGCTGTCCGAGGCCTTGGCCGAATTCTGCAGCCGGGCCGCGGAAAAACTGCGCTACCAGAACTCGGTTGCCGGCTACATCAGCGTGTTCATCCGCACCAATCCGTTTAACCCGAACGAGCCGCAATACCAGCGCGCGGCTGGTGTAACTCTGCCTTCGGCGACGCAGGATACCCGCGTTATCGTCGGCACGGCGAACCGCTTGCTCAAGGAGCTATTCAGGGAAGGCTACCGCTACCAGAAGTGCGGCGTGCAGCTGGGTCGCATCATGCCGGCATCGGTGCCTGAACAGGTCGATTTGTTCGACTCGGAAGCGTTCATCCACGCCGAGAGCGGGAAACTCATGCAGGCCTTGGACCGGATCAACCAGCGCTTCCCGAAAGGCATCGCTGTGGCGGCCGCAGGTTTTGATAAGGCCTGGAAACCCAAGGCGGAGCGGGTTTCCAAGCGTTATACGACAGATTGGGGGGAGTTGGTTACAGTAAAAACGTGAATCCGGAAAACTCCTTAGCTCTTTGAATTTAATAAGCCTGCACACCGAATTTCAGCAATAATCGCGGCAAAATATCGTCAAGATTGAGCACTTCGCTGTCCGTCAGCTCAATCAGGTTGAAATTGTATTTCTTGTAAATAGCCCGCTTTTCCTCTTTTCGAGCCAGGTATTTTTCATCGTTTTCATATCCCCAGAACTCGATGTAAACCTTGCCGGTAGGGATATAGAAATCGCAGTACACCTCTTCTTCGATCGGCAGTTTGCGTTCGTAGGCGTGGACGATTTCGGCCATGTACAGCCAGTTGTCGATCAGCATTTCGGCTTTCGACCTGACAAAGTGGCCGTCGGTTGTACGGTGCGTCGCCTCGAACTTGTGCCGGAAGCTATCCATCTTGTCACTGTCGGTTTTTGGCTTTTCGACGCCTTTCACGTTGTCGACGCTGTCTTTCAGCGCTTTGACGTTCAGTATTTTTTCCGGCCAACGGACATAAGGAATGCCGGACCGCGAATCCTCGCCCTGCTGCGCGCCAAGCTTGACGCCCTGATCAGTGATCAGCCAGCCTTTCAAGCCTTTCTTGATCCAGCCAAGCTCCGACAGGATGTAATTCGTCTTATTGGCCGACAAATCGAAGTGTTTGCCGATCATTGTAGCGGTAATAAGCTTGTCGTTCGAAGCATTCAGTTTCGGCTCTGTGCTTGCGGCGTGGACAAAATCTATATCTTCAGGCCATGCCGCATACTGCCCGTATTTGCTGTTCAAATGCACGCCGCCCAGGCGCTCGCCGGCTTCGGTCAATACCCACTGATCGTTTTCCTTCCTGAGCAAGCCCAGTTCATTCAGCTGGGCGAACAATTCGTTCGGAACCATGCCGCGCTGTTTGGCTAACTGGGTGGTCGAAAGTTTGTTGATCTCTGTCATCCTCGCGTTTCCTTATTATCTGTCGGTTAGCAATTTTAGTTAATTCAATCTGGTGCTGTACTCTTTATAGGTGATGCTGCTGTATTTGGCGGCTTTCAGGTCAATGAATTGTTCGATGTGGCTGCATGAGAACTCGGCGCCTTTCCGGTAATGCGAGCATCCCCAGAATTGGCCGTAAGGCCCTTTTCTCAAGGACATCTTGCCTCCACATTTTGGGCAAACTGGCTCAACGTAATCGCAGCGCTTGTTCTCGCAAACCCGGAATCGGCCTTTTTCGCGCAAACCGCCGCCGCACCATTGGCAGGCCGATTCGGTATGCGTGCATAGAGGATACTGAGTGCATCCGAAAAAGCTGCCGTACTGACTGTCCCTGGGCACCATGTAGCCGGTCCCGCATGCGCGGCACGGAATGTCGGCGATCTTGTCTTGAAAGCCCTCGCCTGTAAATTCGTCGACGCGAATATCGTAGCGTCGATCAACCAGTTCCCGGACGAAAACGGATGCTTTCTCGGCATCGCAAACCAGATAAACATGGTGCCGGGCTCGGGTCAGCGCCACATAGAACAAGCGCCGCTCTTCGGCATGAGGGAAGGCTTCCGCCGGCGGCAACAGCAGGTCCAATACAGGATGCGTCGATTTTTCCGATGGAAAGCCGTTCTTGCCCTTTTCCAGACCCAACACAATGACATAATCGGCTTCCTTACCTTTCGAGGCATGCACCGACATGAATTGCAGCTTCAGATTGGGATATTGGCGTCTCCACTGGGTCAAGTCCGGTTTCCTAAAATTAAACCGTGCCAGTATCAACACGCTGGCATTTTCCAATGCTTTGCCGCTGATCGCCGATAGCGCGGCATTCAAACCGACCTGGTCGCTGTTGGTCTTGATCAGCGAAACGGCCGCTTGCTCGGTGACGGCGTGGCTGCGGATCTGCTTTGCGATTTGCGTCGGGTTTTGCATGACAAACCGCGACGCCACGTCCCCGATTTTGTTATTGAAGCGAAAAGTCCGGTCCAGAATGCTGATGGCGGTATCGCCAAAGTTCTCCTCGAATTCCTTGGTGATAGTGACATCGCTGCCGGTGAAGCGGTAAATCGACTGCCAATCGTCGCCGACGCAAAACAAGCCGCTGTCGGGGTTTTGGTTCAGCAATCCCTTGACCAGCCGCGCGCGGTTTGAAGATATGTCCTGAAACTCGTCGACCAGAATATAGCTGTACGGCGACCGGTACTGTCCGGCCTCCACGTATTCGATCGCCCGGCCGATCATGTCGTCAAAGTCGATCGTCCCTGCATCGCGCAAATGCTGCTGATAAACCTCATAAACCGGCTCGAACAGAAACGCCGCCGCGCGCATCCTGTCGCGGTCCTCGTGCTGTTGGCCCAAAGAAACCAGACGCTTGATGTCGAGTCCTGCGGCTTTGAACAGTCCGAGCATTTGTGCCAACAATTGGCTAAACTGAGACACCTGTCCGAGCTGGTTCAGTTGCCGGAGCAATTCGTTGCTGGGCAATGGATGAAACTCTACGCCCGCTTCTTTTAGCTGCTGCTCAATCGATTGCGTCAATACGCCTTGCTGCTTCTGGTAACTGTAGGTTTCGATCAAGCGGGTCTTATATTTCTCATGCAATTCCCTTTTCCATGCCATTCCGGCCAGATAGTTTTGCTGATCGATGAAAGGCGGCGTTTTATTATGTTCGTTGACGGCGAAATGCTCGATATAAATGTCGTAATCGGGTAGGTAGAAATCCGGCTGATACACGCGGTAATCCGGCCCCGAGGTGTCCACTTGGTAATTGGCTTCGTATTGATAAGCTATTCCTTGCCGATACAGGAAATTGGCAATCTCGCACTCCTCATAGCTTTTCACCAGTTCGCCCTGTAGTGTGCGAATTTCGTTTTCCAGAATGTAATTGTTGTATTCGCCAAGGCTTTTGAACTCGAAAACGCTTCGGTACGGAAAGCTGTAATACAGAAAGTAAGCCACCACCCGAGACTTATACTGTTCGTCCTGCAACAAGCATTGAACTTGCTGGTCTACGAACCGGGCCCGTAAATGCTCGTCTTCGGCCATTTTGTCGATCGCCGGCGCCGCGCCTTCGACTTGGGCAATGATATGCTTGCCGAGACTGTGAAAGGTTTTCACGGTCAGCGTCTCAATGCCGAGTTTTGACCTTATGCGTTCGTCCATTTCCTCGGCCGCCTTGTGCGCGAACGCCAACATCAAGATTTGTTCCGGCTTGGCGTGCCTCGCTTTGATCAAATAGCCAGCACGTCCGATCATTGTGCTGGTCTTGCCGGTGCCGGCTCCGGCCAGTACCAGATTGTGCTGTTCGTCGATCACGCAGGCCAGGCGCTGGTTGGCTGTCAACGGATTGCTTTCCACGCCGTCGAAAAAATCCTTAAATGTCTCGATTTGCCGCGCGACGTAGGATTCGTTCAATCGCTCGATCGCATCGTGACCGTGATTCAGCAGCGGCCGGATAAATTCCAGATCCTGAATCATATCGGCAGGCAAAAAACACTGCATATCTTTGCGCTCTATCCCTTTGGCCAAGTTTCCATAGGAGTGCATCCATTGCCTAGCCACCGCTTTTCGAATATAGCGATTTCCGGAAAACAAAACGCGCGCTTGCCTGGAAGCGGCTTGTATTCCCGGAACCATGCGCTGGAAAAACTCTGACAGGTAATGCCTGGCTGTTTGGTTCAAGCCGGCTTGTAAGCGCTGGGACTGCTTTTTGCGGATTCCGCCGATGCGAGTAATTTTGCCGTTTTCGAGATGAATCACCAAGACGTCCCAAAAAAAGCCGGGTTCTAAATCGATGCCTTTGCCAATGGACAGATAAGAGATTCGTTGTTGTGATTTGCCGCTATTCAGCAGAATGCCATCCTTCACTAAAGAAAAAGAGTCATAATCGGAATGTGCGGCTAACAAAGCGGCCAGCCGGCCGATGCGGTAATTTAACGGGTATGTTGATGCTCTCTTCAAGGACAGATCCTTTGCTCGTCTTTGCCTTTATCGGCTGTAGTCCCTGAGTATAGCAAGTTTCAAAATATTCCTTCCAACACGCCGGCATCGCTCATCACCCCAGCCTTGCAACCAAATTCGTCAGCCGCTTCTGCGACCGTTGCGTCCTGACCGCCATGCCCAAGGCCTTCGGCTGCGCGACGATCACCACCAACTGCTTCCCGCGCGTGACGCCGGTGTAAAGCAGATTTCGTTCCAGCAGCATGTAATGCTGCATAGCCAGCGGAATCACCACGACCGGATATTCCGAGCCCTGGCTTTTATGGATGCTGGTCGCATAGGCCAGGCTGATCTCGTCCAGCTCGTTGAATTCGTACTCGACCAGCCGCTCGTCGAACTGGATCTGGAGCAGGCTTTCCTCCAAATCGATCTTCTGCACGGTGCCGATATCGCCGTTGAACACCTCCTTGTCGTAGTTGTTGACGTTCTGGATCACCTTGTCGCCCGGCGCATAGGTCGAGCCGTACTTCGTGATCTTCGGCTCGCTCTCGCCGTTCAGGCGGGCCTGTAGCTCGACGTTCAGCGACCTTGCGCCCAGGCCGCCGCGGTTCATCGGCGTCAGCACCTGGATGTCGTTCACCGGATGAAACCCGAGGCGCTTCGGAATGCGCTCGGTGACGACATGGATCAATTTGGCGAAGACGTCTTCCGGTGTGTCGGCGGTGATGCAGCAGAAATCGGATTTCTCGCCGCCGTTTTCGGCCTGCGGGACCTGCCCCTGGTTGATCTTGTGGGCGTTCACGATGATCTTCGAAGTCGCCGCCTGGCGGAAGATTTCGGTCAGGCGGACGGTCGGTATTTGGCCGGAGGCGATGATGTCGGCCAGCACGGCGCCGGGGCCGACCGACGGCAATTGGTCGACGTCGCCGACGATCAGCAGCGCCGCGCTGGAAGGAACCGCCTTCAGAAGCTGGTTCGTCAACGCCACGTCCATCATCGATGCCTCGTCGATCACCAGCACGTCGATATCGAGCGGGTTCTCGTCGTTGTGCTTGAAAGCGAAGGCCTGCGGGTCGAATTCCAGCAGCCGGTGCACGGTCTTGGCCTCCATGCCGGTCGATTCGGTCAGGCGCTTGGCTGCCCGGCCGGTCGGGGCGCACAGCCCGATGTTGACGCGTTTCGCGCGCAGAATCTTCAGGATGCTGTTGACCAGCGTGGTCTTGCCGACGCCGGGGCCGCCGGTGATCACCGCCACCTTGCTGCGCAGCACCTCAGCGACAGCGGCTTTCTGCGATTCCGATAGCGTCAGCCCGGTCTTTTCCTCGACCCACGGGATCGCCTTGGCCGCGTCGATGTCGCCCCACGGCAAAGCGCCTTGGCGGAGCCGGAGCAGGTTCGACGCGCAGCCGGTTTCCGCGCGGTACAGCGGCGTCAGGAACAGCGCTTCCTGGCCGTCGATCAGCTCGGAAACCAGGTTTTCCTCGGCCAACTCCCCGGCGATCGCCTGCACGATCACGTTTTCCGGAATCTCCAGCAGCTGCACGGCCATCTCGATCAGCTTGTCCCGAAACGCGGCGCAATGGCCGCCGCCGGACCATTCCTGCAACACATGCCGGACGCCGGCCTGGGCCCGGATCAAGGATTGCGGGCCGATCCCGAGGCGCTGGGCCAAGGCGTCTGCGGTCTTGAAGCCGATGCCGTGGATGTCCAGGGCAAGGCGGTAGGGATTTTCCCGCACCTTGTCGATCGCCTCGTCGCCGTAAGTCTTGTAAATCCGGACCGAACGCGAGGTGCCGACGCCGTGCGACTGCAGGAACACCATGATCTCGCGGATCGCTTTCTGTTCCGCCCAGGCGGAAGTGACTTTCTGCCGCCGCTTCGGGCCGATGCCGTCCAGTTCTTGCAGGCGCTCCGGCGTTTTCTCGATCACGTCGAAGACGTCGGCGCCGAAGGCCTTCACCAGCTTCTTCGCGAAATGCGGCCCGATGCCCTTCACCATGCCCGATCCGAGATATTTCTCGATGCCTTCGAGCGTCGTCGGCGGGACGATCTTCAATTCGTTGGCCTTGAATTGCAGGCCGTGCTGCCGGTCGTTGTTCCAGAATCCCAGACAGTCGATGAATTCTCCGGCGGTGACGCTGGCCGCGGAGCCGATGACTGTCACCAGGTCGCGATTGCCTTTGACCTTGACCCGCAGGACGCAGAAGCCGGTGGCCTCGCTGTGGAAGGTGACGCGCTCTATCGAGCCGGACAGGCGTACAAGCGGATCGCGGTTTTGAAGGGGAGCACTGGTGTTGAAGGACATGGATGGCTTGGCAATCGAAGTAGCACGATTATAGTGCTTGCCGTGCCTATGTGCCGCCCCATATTCACTAGCATCAAGAAAGAATCATCACTCAACAATCCATCGTATCTACACTAAAACTCCAGTATTATCCAAACTTGAGCACTAAAAAGAAAAACGCAGGTGTAATGCCCTTATGAAACTACGCAGAATTTTAAGCGCGGTTATACTTCTAATAGCCTGTTTTACTTTAGCAGCATGTATAAGTGCAAGTTTGCTCCAAAGTGAAAAGGGAATAGGTGCATCCTCGCTTCGCGTTGGCGCAACTCGTGCGGAAGTAGAGACAGCCGTCGGCAAGCCTCTCCATGAATGGGACTCTGATAATGGAGTTCATTACGCAGTTTATCTTTACGATGTAGGGCGGGCGCCGAAACCAGGAACCGCATTAGGTTGGTTTCTGCTTTCTCCGGTGAATCAGATACTGGGGATACCTTTTGTTCTGTACACTGGAGATCCCTGTGTAGCCTATGGTTCTAAAGTACGACCTGGCTGCATATATGCATTAAAGCACGAACTCAAACGCGCTGTTGTTATCTACGACAAGTCAGGGAAAGTACGGGAGATATCGGAAGATTATCACTGAGCGATGGTCAATCATTAAAACATCCCCTCCAACACCGCCGGCGTCGACGCTTTCCCAGTCCCGCCGGCGAAACTCAACTCCACCGCCGCATCCCCCGGCCTCAGCCAAAACTGCACCACAACCTCGCCCCGGATCGCGGTCAGGTTCAGGTAATCCCGCAAATCCTCCGCCTTGGCGTAATGCAGTTTGACCTTGTCGCCGCCCCAAATCACCGGATGATAGGCTTCGATCTGGCTCACGTTGACCACCTTGTCGGCGTCGACGTAAAGCTCCCCGAGCAGGTAATAGCCGTGGTTCGCTTTCAGGCTGTCGACCAGCCAACGGAGCGACCGGCCTTTCATGTCCACGCGCTGCGAGATCACGCGCATCGGCTCTCCCTCGATCAGCACTGCGTCGACCGGGTACAGGTTGTGCTGCGCCTGGCTCTTGCCGACCGAACGCGCCTTGCCGTTATGCTCGACGATCAACCCGCTTTGCCAGGCGCCGAGCACCGGGCAATTGCATTCGATGTACTCCATGGTCAGGTTGTCGATCGCCTTCAATTCCAGCGAGTACCAGTTCAGGCCCTGCACCTCGACGAACTCGTCGTAGGCGATATCGAAATCCTTCAAGAGCTGATGCAGGCCGCCGCGCAGGCCCAAGCTGCTCATCGGGTACAGGCCGACGCAGAACACCAGCAGCGCGCACAGGACGATCATCTCGGCCTTGCTGCCGACCTCCAGCCGGTATTTGATCTTGCCGGGCATCACGACCCGGATCGGCGACGGCCAGAACAGGTCGACGCCGCTTCAGCCAGGCGGCCTTATCCTTCAGGAACTTGCGCCGGACGTCCGAGGCCGCAAGCTCCGCCTCCATCTGCCGCAGCTGGGCGATGTCGAGGATAACCTTGGCTTGCAGGTCGTCGATTTCCTTGGCCTCGGCCACCACCTTCAAGGCCTGTTCCCTCTCCTCCTTGATCGACGACAGCGGAATGCTGATCTGCAAGCCGCCGTAGGCCGTGTACGGGTCGCTGCGGAAGTCGGTGCCGCCGAAGCCCAGGCGACCGCTCAGCGAGATGTTTTGCAATGCCCAGGTGACGGTATCGGGCTTGGCGTAGGCCTTGGTGACGCCCCGCTGCGGCTGGATGATCGGGTTCGCGCGGCTGATGAAGGTCAAAACGGCGTCGTCGTCCCAAGCGGCCGCCATGAGCGGCAATAACAGCAATAGACTCAACCCGGCGGATCTCAACATATCATCGTTTTTGTTAAACAAAAATAAATTATTATTACAACGATATTTATTTTTCATTCCTATTTACTTTTCCTGCCACAAAGTATTACTATTAAAGTATTACTTTTTTTCACCGGGTAAGCATCATGCGCGTCACCAGCAAAGGCCAAGTCACCATTCCCCAAAACGTCCGGGAAAGCATGGGCATCCTGCCCGCCGAGACCGAGATCGAATTCGTACAGGACGAAAACGGGCGCTGGTACATCGCCAAAGCCAAAAGCCGCCCCCAAAAAGCCAGCCGGTTCCGGACCGCCCACAAAGCGGCGAAACTGACGATGAGCACCGACGACATCATGGCCCTGACGCGGGCCGGCTGATGGCTGTCATCCTGATCGACAGCTGCGTGGTAACCGACCTGTCCGACCCTGGCGGCGCCTGGTTCGAATGGAGCGCTTCGACCCTGGAAAAGCTCGACCAGGACCATACGATGGTCGTTAACCCGATCGTTTACGCCGAGTGCTCGATCGGTTTCGAGCGCATAGAGGAAGTGGAAGCCCTGTTCGATCATCTGGGCTTCGCGATCCAACCGATCCCGCGCGAAGCGCTGTTTTTGGCAGGGAAAGCCTTTTTGCAGTACAAGCGGCGCCAAGGCGGCAAAAGCAATGTGTTGCCGGACTTTTTCATCGGGGCGCACGCCGCAGTCGCCGGCTACCGGCTGATGACGCGGGACCGGGGGCGTTTCAGCACCTATTTTCCCAGCGTCGAGCTGATCATGCCGGATCCGATCGGTGGGATGAACTGATATGGTCGTCAAGGAGGCCGAATTGCTCTTTCAGGCGGGCGCGCTGGAAGCCCCGGTCATAAAAAAATACGATCTTGAGGACGGCTGGGTGGTGACGCTGGACGGCAAGCACAAAATGAACCCGGTGCTGGAGACCGCGCGCGGCCATGTGCGCGTGTTCAAGCGACTGGACGCCGCGGTCGGGGTGCTGTTCGAGTTGGGATTCGAAAAGGTTAATGTGGTCCGATAATGCCGAAGATTAGCCGATGTACCGCATAACCAGCCAGCTCTGCGATGCGTTCGGTTGCACCGACCGGCATTTGAGAACCTCCGGCCTGTTGGATAAATTCAAGGCCTGGATGAAGGAGCATCCGGAATTGGAGATCAGCAATATTCCAAGCTTCGGCGAAGCGGTGAACGGCGAGATCGCCGCGCAATTTCGCGACGAGTATAAGAAAGGCGGCAAATGAGCGATACGTCCTGGTCCTACGGTTGGGCATTTTACAAAACCGGCCGCACCGGCAAGCCGCCGGCCGGCATCGACCCGGCAGAGCTTCGGGATTGGCTGAAAGGCTTCTGCGCGGCGATGGCGGATTACGATCTTGACGGCCGGCACCCCAGCATTCAGGCGGCGCTGCTGCACTGCGGGATCGACGGCGATCTGCTCGAAGCCTGCCTGCAGGCCGCCGAAGCGATCCTCGAAGAGGATTCTTTCAACCGCTGGCCGTCCGTGCCGGTGCGTGGATTCGGCATCGGCAATTTGAGGATGGGGCCTTTCGTTGCCGTGCCGCCGGATGCGGCGAATGATGAAACGATGCCTGATTCAAATTGCAGATAACGGCCAAGTGCCGACCTTTAAGGTTGCTTTCTGAATGGCCGGCTAATGCCAGAAGTTGCTTGAATTCAGACCACGGGGCGTGCGAGCCGTCACGGCTACAGCAAGTTGGAATGCGCGCCTTGACATCTCAGACTGCGCACGCCCCTGCTTTACGCCGCCTCAGGGAACTGGTTTCAGCCAGGTTTTCCAAATACCTTCTCTCTCTACCCATCCTTCTTTTTCCATCCAGTCGCAATGAAGAACTCTCATCCATAAACCTTCTCTTTCTGGCACCCAGTGGCATGGTCCCTCCGAAATTTGTTTGTATAGAACTCTGACGGCAGTATTTACCGCCCCTGGCTCATTCTTGCTTGGTTGACGCCCCATTTTGATTTCCACGATGTTCCCCACTTCGATGTTCACTCCAATTGGGACATAGAACCATATGGCATTTATCGTCTCGTTCGGACCACCGCAACAATAGACTCTTCCTGCCCCAAGCCTCCCGTCGCGTAAATCGGCATCCTTTATTCCGGATGCCAAGAGATGCTCGTAGGTGATTCCAAGCGTTACGATTTCCTGCCGTGTAGCTAACTGCATGACCTCAGTGAGGCGTAAGGCACCCGCTTCATCAGAAGTTGGTGGATGTACTTTGGAGACAGAGGCGCACGAAGTCAGTCCGATCATCAGGTAAAGGCCCAATACCGCACGCTTGAGAAAAACCATATGCCTCATGTACGCCTCCAACGCGGACCCGGATCGTTTGCTGTGCCCAACAAGATATCCAATAAATTCTTAACCGCTACGAAAAATCCTAACCCAAAACCAAAGCTCAAAGACTCCGCCTATAACAAACGAAACCCCGCCTAAAGTCGAATAGCCGAGCGTGTAAAACGCCAAGGCAACCAGCAGAAGAGCGGCCGTGATGAGATGGTATTTCATTCCTTACCTCAATACCTTTGCCATGTCGCTGCGATCAAAATGTTTGTTAAAAATACTTTAATAAACAATGCGTTAATTTAATTACTTAAAGTTAGGTAAAGTCGTTTGTCAAGAGTTTCTTGTGGAACAATTGCCACAACGGTCATCCGCTCTTCGCGGACGCGGGTTCGATAATTACCTCAACAGACCCACCAAATAACGGGGCAATTTGCTCAAGACGACCCTTAAGGATTTGAACCGCCGGTTCAAGCGTGCGATCGTTATCAGATGATTCCCTGGCGTATTTATTCATTTCTACAAGTGCCTGCGCCTGTTCTTCCGGCGAAAAAGATGTCCATATTGCTTGGTCGCTTTGAAGGACTTGGTAATCAGTCGGTTCAACAGAAAGAATTTGTGGTCGCGGCAATTTAACAATGGTATGCAAATTGAATCGGTCAACAGTTATCGCTGTGTTCAGATTAAGATCGAAACCAATTTTGAGTTCATACCATCCTTGAATCGTAAGTTTGCTTTGAATCGGCCACCTGCCTCTGGTCGCGGTGTATTGAATTAAAACAGGTTGTTTTATGGTTGCCACCTCCAGCACCGTTTCCTTCTCTAAGGTAAAAACCTGATACGGGGCGTCTTTAATACCCAAAATCTCAGAGACCGCCGTGCGAAATTGGGCAGGCTGAACAATATAGCGCCAACCCAAAAATACAATTGCCATTAAACAGAAGAGCCCAATTACTGCCCGAATCACTTTATCAATGAGTTTCAAGTTGCTCTCGCTAATCGGGTAACGTAAAGTCAGGGTGTCTTGCTGGTCGCGGGCTTACTTCTATACGCCCGGAGGCGGAGAATGACAAATTCAGATTAACATCCTTCACCCTTCATTCGGTAATTTCACCTTTCGACCACCGCATTACCGTATTCGCCACATTGACGGCGAAACCTTTGATTATACGTTCTCTCTCCTGGACGACGCCGACCAGACCTACGACGCCCAAAAGCAACCCACCCCCACCATAGTCGGCTCCGTGACTCTCAAACCGAAGCAAGGTAGCGCCCTTTGCATCTTTGAGCTCGAACCTACCCTTAAGCACCATTTTTCCTGCGCCGAAGCTTATTAACGCACGCGCGGCCTTATTGCCTTCGTCATACTCCGTTACGTTGCCAGTCAATGTAAGAGCGTTTTCTGGCTGTTGTGCGGAAGCAGTAAGGACGTTGTCGAAAACTTTTTCATCGACCAGATACTCCACAAATTCTCTGCGAAAGTCCGGCTCTAGCGACTTCCAACCTGGATGATCAGACGTGATCTCTCCCAAAACAAGTACACGCGCATCCATTGGCTTGGGTAGATTGATATCCGGCTTTTGCATGACAGTTATGCTGCATCCGGCAGCGAGAACAAGCAAAATAGCAACCGTTATGAGAAGATACTTCATGTAAAAAAACTACTCTGCCTTCTATGCTGCATGCCCTTTTTCCTTCAGCCACGCCTTGAATTCAGACGGCTTGATCTTCGGCGCAAGCTGTTTGCGCAGCCAGCCTAAAAACGGCATGCGCTCCAATTTGTCGCGAAACTCCGCCGTTTCTGAATTGTAGGACTTCGCTTTCTCGCCTCCTGCTTCGTCGATATAGCGCTGAGCCCATTCCCTCTTATCATCGATCGACAGGGCGTTAACGGCTTCATTGACGCGCTCACGCAAATACTCGGCCTCAAGTTCTGCCCGGCGCGTTTCCATCGCCTTGCGCTGTTCAGCCTCTACTGTCGCCTGGGCATCCCTATTTTTCTTTTCTTCGAAAGGCGTCTTGCCGACCACGGCGTCGCTCTCGTAAAGCGTCCTGATATACCCGGCGGTAGAGCCCTTGACCTGTTTTTTCTTCGCCCTTGCTTCCACGTATTCTACAACCGATTTGGCTCTCTCTTCGTCCTGAATAATCCAGAGAATGGCCAAACGCTCTCCTATCCCGTGCTCCAACAGGCGCTTGAAGATACCGGACTCCCGAATCGCCGCATGGTCGTCCTGGATCATCGGCTTCAACAGCATTTGCTGGGGATTTTCGGTAATCAGGAAGCGAACGGCGGTGACTTTGCGGCCCTGTTTTTGAAACTCAGGCTGCAGTTCGATATCCGATACCCGGTTGATTTCTTTCACGGACGGCCTGATAACACGCTCGTTCAGCCGCCTGAAGTCGTCATAAAGCCCCGCATCGGCCCCCATGATGCGGCGGAAACGGTTTAATTCCCACCATCCGGTAGAACCGACCGCCATGTATCGCAAGCAGTTCTCGTATAGAGTCAGCGCGTAGCCCCCTTCAAATCGACGTTGCACGCCGATATTAATCGTCGCGTATATCTCGGGATCGTAAAGGCGCTCGGCCAAGTATTCGTCATAACGGTAGGTGCAGGTGCCGTCCTTGATCTCGCCATAGGATAACATGGACATGACACGCCAGACCTCCTTGCCGTCCTCCATCACGTTGAACTCAATGGCGGTCGATGCGAGCTTGCGCAGCACGTCCTGGAGGCGCTCGATGTTGTTGCTTTCGTCCCAGCCGAGCATTGCGCACAGGTGCTTTACGGGAAGCGTGTGCGTCCGCCGACTCAGCAGGGAATCGTAGGCGTTCAAAAGCAGGACATTGGCCGTTTTCCGCTCCAATAGCGACAGCTCTCCGCTGGTGTGGATAGCCGCGACATGCTTCTTAACCTGTTCTTTTTGCGGTGTTAAAGCGACCTGGATTTCATTTTTTGCCATGCATGCATTATATTAAATTGTCACCCCAAAACAAGCGTTTTTTAAGTGACAATAGGTGATGCCGTTCTCATCCGAAAGACACTCACCTTTCGACAGACGGCGATTCCAAAGATCATCCCCTAAACAGTGACATTTGATCCCCTAAACAGTGACATTTGCAGGATAAAAACCGATGTTTACAAAAAATAACAACTTACAAATCAATATCTTATAAAATAAAAACGGCGAATATTGTTTCATCCCCTAAACAGTGACATTAAAACCCGGTTTCATCCCCTAAACAGTGACATTTCATCCCCTAAACAGTGACATAAAATCGCTGCAGGTCGCGCCGCGCAAGGCTTCCAGAAAGCTAAATATATTTAAATATGTTGTTTATTAAAACAACAACAAAGAGCCTGTTGTTGTTTCTTTGGTCTGGTTTCAGATCAAAGATCAATTTGTCGTCATATCACCAGTTCTTCTCGACCCAGTTTCCGATTCCATCTTCCGCATCGTCTAAGAAATCGCCTAGCTTTCTTTTTATCGCTCAGCGCTTTCTAAGCGGCGCTATCCGAGCAACGATTTCATCGTACCGATCCAAGAGCCGCCGAGGCGGAGGCACTTGATCCGGTTCATGCCTTAAGGCAATCGCCAAGGCCGTTACTATGCCGCGAGGAGTAAGGTATTTATTCAGGTCATGGCCTACTTCATCCGCATGATCTGCATCCCAAAGTTCCCCAATAGCCTCCCAACCTTCCGCTTCCCTCCTGGCGGACGACAGGGGCACCACACCATCGCTTGTTTTCTCATCGTCGGATTCGCCTCTGTAACGAATGTATTCGTGGGTAGGCAAAAAAGGCGCACTGGTTACAAAACCAGTCGATCTGCCGATGCCGGCGGCCCAGAAATATCTCACGCCGTCATTGTCGCGGTATTTGGCATTGAAATCTCCCATCGCAGCGGTCGTCAAATTCCGCACCCCCCTGGTCGATATGCCAACAAGCTTAAGAGAATCACGAACCGGAATTTCCCATGCGTTATCGCCATCAAGCGGCTTATAGAATAAATCTGCGATCGGAGATCCCAGGTGTGGCGTGCCGATCGTGGTCAATGAGGTGATGAATTCGGCGATATTCCCTTCGTTATCGGGGGATAGGATATAGCGGCTGTCTAGCCCGCCCATGCTGTGGGCAATGATATGCGTTTCTTCGTCCGGGTTTAGGGGCGGCGATTGCCCTGTTTGGCCAAGCGCGGCAAGAATTTTCTCCCTCAGCTGCTCGCCGCGCGTCTCTATGCTGTCCGTCGGGTCGACCGCGGTGACCCATACGTTCACATCCCCGTACTTCCCTTCGAGATATTCCTTGATGCCGTTAAAGTATTCCAATCGCCCGATTCTATCGAAGCCAAGGATGCCGTGCGCCAAGATGATGTTCATGTCTCCCCCCTCGTGTGCCGATTAACGAAAAAAGCGATGGGCCGATCATAATCTTTTGCCTGGAATAAATCCAATGACGTCGGCGAAACAAGGGGATGACCGTTTTACTCCTCCTTCCCTTTCTTCTCAAGGCTCGTATAAACCTCCAATTGACCTTGCAGATTGGCGACCAGTTTTTCGGCCTCGGAAGCCGTCTGGATCGCGGCCTTCAGCTCGGTCTTGACCTGGCTCAATTCGGTATATGTCTTTTCATAACGAATCCCCTGTCTCTCATACTCAATGATCCGCCTGGACAACTCCGAAACCTTGCGCTCAATATCGATTTTCAGTTCCTTGTTGGATTTTTCGGCGGCGCTAAATAATGTATGCAGTCTGTGCTTCTGCATCTCAAGATCCGTTATTTCGGCGTCTTTTTGTTTAAGTCCAGCATCGAATTGCCGTTGCAGTTCCCGCTTTTCCTGAACAGCCGCCTTATCCAAGGCTTCCAGCGCGGCCACCTGCTTTTTCAGTTCGCTGATCTCGTATTGCAGCCGCTCGTTGTCCTTCATCACGCCAACATTGACCTTCTCGGCCTCGTTCAACCGGGCCAAGCCTTGCGCATGCGCGTTCTGTTCTTCTTCCAGTTCCGCATTAAGCTCGGCCAGGGTTTCTTCCAGGCGGTCTATTTTCATGGACTGGGCTTCGGAAAAAGCAAACGCTTCCTCAACCTTGAGCTGGTTGGCTTGCTCGGCCTGTTTCAACGCTTCGCGCTGGATCTCAAGCTCGGCGTCCGCAAGACCCTTGGCGACGGCCCATATTTTCTTGATCAGCCCTTCGCCGTCTCTGGTCAGTTCCAACGGCAGCTCAACCACCGTCGGCAGCGACTCCGCCCCCAGAACCTTAGCCTCGTCGGAAACGTTCCAGCTGTTTAGGTACTTGGTGATCGTGGTCAGGCTGCCCCGCCCCAAGCGGTCAAGCAGTATCAAGGCGGTCGGGCGCTCGCCTTGCGCGGCGAGTTCGGCGCAAGCCGCGTGTACTTCTTCTTCGGTAAGTCTTGGTGAGGCCATGGCTGTCTCCTGTCGGATGATGGGATGAGCTTAGTATAGCAAATAAATTACACTTTTAAAAGTGTAATTACCGTAATTATATAATTACGGTAATTATCGTAATTTATTATCCTTTGTTGCACCCTCTCGGGATCATCCAGGAGGCCGCCGGCTTGTCGTGCTTCGCATAGTCCGCCACCGGTATCTTCTCGCCGGTCAGGCGCTCGATCTCGTCGACGGTGACCAGATAGCGGTCCAGGTTTTTCTTCGTCGCCTGCGGCGCGTTCGGCACGATCCAGGCGATCGCCCGCTCGTCTTGAATCACCATTTTTGACATTAGCTGCCATCGTTAAAATTAACGATGGCTTTGGCTTAAGAACGCTCTGTATTTTGCATGAAAATTATTCAGGATGTTCGATAAATAGCTGTATTCTATTGTTTTTGCTATCGCCACAAGATTTTTTTCTGAAAAACAGAAAAATACAGTGCCGAAGGCCAACAAAAAACAACGCCGAAAGGCGGGCAAGATAGGTGAAGTTGGCTAACCAGCAAGCTTGGTGATCCCATTTCACTGTCTTTTATTCGTGCTATGACACTCAACGGTGATCTTGCTCTGCGAGGCGAGTTAGCTACCGCTAACATTTATAAAACGAAGGAGATTTTGAAATAAAGCGAAATCAAGCTTTCTGGAAGATAGATGCAGTAATTATAAATTTAATATAATATATATAAATCAATTGGTTATATGAAATGGCCGATTGCTTTTTCTAATTTTTTACCGCATTCATTGTGGAGTTCATAAAAAACACTTACTTTGGCTGATAAGTGCATAATTGTGATGAATAGTCAAAAATACAACCAGTTGTTTTTATGTGACTTTTCATTGATATCCAAATTGAGAATTGCTGAGATAGATGCTTAAAGCATAACATCTGAGTTTTTTGAGCTGCTATGGAAGGCTTTGTAGAGACTTTGGTTACTTGAAAAGAGAGCAATTCGGGAACGTCGACGCGGATGAGTTGAGAATTATGCGCGATATATTTCGGCTTCCCGTTTGCCGCAGTCGGGGATCAAGTCAACGGTCGCTGTAAATCGTCTTGCAGACCTGGCGTTCGTCGCAGACAACCGATTTGTTCACAATCACCGGCTTTTTAATGGATTGCTGCCTTGGAAATGAATCAACAGCGGCGATTTCCTGCATGCGTCGCACCTGCGGGTCATTGGCTTCCAGCGTCAGCGTATCGCCGCTCTGCGTCATGCGGAAATACTTCAAGGTGTTCATGCCAATCAGCACTTCATCCAGGTGCTCGTTGATGTCGGCATCGAGGTTTCTTATTTCGGCATTGCCGATTTTTAGGGTATTTATCCGGGTTAAACGATCAACGATCTTTCCGCCGGCCGTATTTGTTTGGACTGCTGGCCCGAACGGCAAGCCCGCGGCGGTGGCCATCTTTACCGGAATTACAGTCTTCGTCGCTCCCGTATCGATCAAGAAAGGCATAGGCACGCCATTCACCAAAACCGTGCCTCTGAAATGGCCCTGCCGGTCGGTTTTCAAGCTGATGCCGCTGGGAGGGAAATAGGGCAATTTAATTTCCGAGATTTTCGGGATCCGATTAATGGGCCTGCCGCTTTTGATCCTGGCCAGGAGGGCGTTCGGGTCATGCAACATTCCCAGGAGGGCGTCAGAACCATACCAAAGCGCCGCAAGCGTCAAAGCAGGGAATAAGAGGTATTTAAGCCCTGCGCCTCTTTTTCTCCGACCGTTCGAGGCGGAAGAATCGTTATATCGATCCCGGTAATAATCGCGGTCCTGGAGTCCCATTTTTCCATCAAGTCTATTGATTCAAGCCTCAAGTATAGACGTGAACCAGTAGACCGCTTCAGTGCTGCGGTCTTCGGCGATCTTGCGGGCGGCGAAGGCCTCGGGAGTCGATCAAGCCTTGCTACACCGCCAAAACCTTGGGGGCTAACTGGCAGGGATGCCTGTTAGCCGCAGTCCAGGGATGGCTTATGCCAATGCCCTTTGGAGTAGGAAAGCCGGAGCAATTCGGGAGGGCCGCCTTAAAAGCGGACAGGGACGTTCGCTTTTAAGGCGGCCCGGACGAGTTGCGGGTTAGCACGAAGGCAATTGACGGGTAGGTCGATTGCCCTCCGCTATGGACGTACTGTTCAGCGAGTTGGGCGATAGACGAGCGAGCGTTGTCTGGCTTCCATTTGCGCTCCGAGCTGCCGCATTCCCACAAAATAAAACCATCGACCACGCCCTTTGCCGCTCTATGCGGCTTGGCGTTGATCAGCGACATCAGCGAGCCGTTCAGGATAGCCAATGCCTCCGGCTTATCGGCGCTCACAAAGCGCTGATTGCGGCTCTCCCCTGCCCGGCATTGGTCGGGAAGCCAGCGTTGCGGGAACGATCGCACGTCGAAGCCTCGCGTCGCCAATCGCTCAGCAACCGACGGCTTGCCGATCTTCACCAGCCAATCGACCTTTTTCAAAGTGTGCAGGGCGCCGATCAGAACCAGAGTTGGCCTGTCGCTGGGAAATTTCGATAGCCTTGACGCCATCCATTCGGCACGGTCGCTCGGGTTGTCTGGGCCGGCGTCGATCGCGACGACGTTCAGGCAAGGCGAACGCGTTCTCAGCGTCGCCAAATGCTTGACTAACGCCCGCATGGGCGGGTGATCGATCGAGGCGGGAATGTCGATATCGGAAATGGAAGCGCCGTTGCTTAATACGCGATCGATCGCGGGTTGCTGGCTGTCGGCGATATCGAGCGCTACGGTTAGGCATTGCCCCCGCTCGGAGGCAGAGGCCACCAGATCTTCGACGAGCATGGCCGATTCGATGTGCTTGTGCGATTCGCCGATGAAGGTGATCGATCCCGCCGTCATGCCTTCCAGGATGGGATCATAGGGTGCCGCCCAGAGCGGCGAGGCGAAGAGCATGAAAAACAGAGATTTTAGGACGTGCATGACCGATTCCGTAAGCGGAAAGACTCAAAGGCTAACTTTCGCAATAATGCGCTCAGTCAGTATAGCCTTTGCACGGCCGATTTCCCGGCTCAGGACGGCGTTCTTGATTGGTCCTCGTAGTTGCGCAGGATGTCGGCTGGCACATGAACGCCGGCAGCTTTCAATTGGTGGGCTTTCTCGATCACTTCGAGCCGCCGAAAGTCCCGGTCAGCGCGCGAGCGCCGGAAGTTCGCGAAAGCGCTCAGCAGCGCGACGATGGCCGTGACCACGGCGCCGATCAGTCCGCTGGTCAGCACAGCTTGAATCTTTTCGAGCCGCTGGATCTCATCCCTGAGCTGCACGCTTGCGGTTTCGCCTCGGGCGATCGCTTCTTTCAATGAATGAATTTGGTCCTGTGCCGCCTCGTTCGATGGCGAGGCCTCGACGATTTGGCGCCCGTGTTCAATCTCTTCGTCGAGATGACGGGCGATCTCCGCATGGCCGGCGAGCGGCAACAAGCAGCAGGCGATTACAAGCAACATCAATGATCTTTGCATTATCATGCCTCCTCGTTTGATGACTGACTTTCTGCCTAAACGGCGATTTCTGGCGATATGGATGAATATCATACCATCCCCAAACATCCTCCTAAGCCCGACGGCATTTCCGCCGAAGTGTAGCAAGTTGCTACACTTCGGCAAAGAACAGATACGCTTTCGATAAAGACCAAGCACAAGACGATGCGTAAAAAATAAGACAGGTTTTTTTAAAATTAACAATATCTCTAAGAACTATTCATTAACTCTAAGAAAAATATGTTGTTTTTATGTATAAATACGGGTTTTCATTGTTTAATGTATTCGTTATACTGGGCACGGCAATAAAAAACACCGTACACAAATGACTAAAAAAACCTCTGTTATCGCCGTCGCCAACCATAAAGGCGGGTGCGGGAAAACCACAACCGTCGTCAATCTGTCGGCTGAGCTCGCGAAAATGGGGCTTTCCGTGCTGGTGATCGATCTTGACCCGCAGGCCAACGCTAGCCTTCATATCGGCAAAAAGCACCCGAGCGAAGTCCCTATCACCTGCGCGGAGCTCCTGTTATCTGAAGTCGAGAAACTGCCGCAAGCCATATACGAGGATACCAATATCGACGGCGTGTCGCTGATTTACGGCTCGCTGGCCCTCGGCAAAACCGAGGACGAATTGAAGGACGATGTGCCTCGCCCATCGGAGGAGCTGCGCGACAAGATCAAGCCCCTGCACGGCATTTATGACGTCATCCTGATCGATTGCCCGCCTAGCCTAAAGCTTTTAACGAGCAATGCCCTGGCCGCCTCCACGCATTTGATCATTCCGATCGAATCAGGCTCGCAGTACGGCATGTACGGGGTGACCGACCTGATGAAGCTAGTCGAGAAAATCAAGCGCATCAATCCCGAACTCGAATTAATAGGGGCCTTGCTGGTCCGGCACGACGAGAGGCAGACGGTTTGCAAATTAATCGAGGCCTCAGCGAAGGACCAGATCGGCAAATTGATCGATGTGAGGATACCGACCAGCACCAAGGTCAACCAGTCCGCGATCGCGCAGATGAGCCTGCACGCCTTGGACCGGACGGCCAAAGTTTCGCGCGAATTCCGCAGCTTGGCGGAAATCATCGCTAAACAACTGGGGCTGAAAATCAAAGGAACGGTGCAGGCATGAGCAAAGACTTAAAAAAAATGCTGGAGCAAAAGCTTCAGCAAAATACCCAGCGGCACGCTTTGGCTGTGCAGGAAGCCGATTTCGAAGAGGGCAAGGAACACATTCTAATCCCTGTCGACAAGATCGATCCGAATCCGTATCAGCCGCGGCGTATCTTTCCCCAGCAGGAGCTTGATCAACTGGCGCAGTCTATTTCAGAGCTGGGCTTGCTGGAGCCTATCCTGGTACGCAAGATCGATGACCGCTACCAAATCGCCGCCGGCGAGCGGCGTTGGCGTGCTCACAAGCAGCTGCGCAAGCATACCATCGAGGCATTGGTAACCGGCATCTCCGATGGCGACATGGCGGTTATCGCGCTAGCCGAGAATGTCGACCGGGAGGATCTGAGCGACTATGAAATCGGCCTGGCGTTGAAGCAGGTCGAGAATGCCTTCCCGACCAAGAAAAAACTGGCCGAATCGCTGGGAATGAATCGCGAAGATATGTACCGCTACTATGCCTACGACGACCTGCCCCAATTTATCATTTCCGACTTGAACGCCAATCCCAGATTGCTTTCAAGATCGGCCGCGAGCGACATCAAGCGGCTTTTGAAGCAATGCGGCCAGTTGCCTTCATTCAATGCCTACTTGGCCGAGGCCTGGGCGCTGCTGCTGGAGAACGAGCTGGATCAGACCAAGATCGCCGCTTTCGTCACGCGCAAGCTGAAAGGCCATGAGGAAAAGGACAGCCATATCCACGACTCGCGCAATCTGATTCGGGACGGCAAAAAGGTCGGCAACATCGCCTGGACCGAAAAGCACATCACCGTTAAGTTGAACGCGAAGGCGCTGAACTCCGAACAGGAACAGAAATTGAAGGATTTCCTGGAAAAGCTGATCGAGGGAGAACTGGCCGAAGTGTAGCAAGTTGCTACACATATTCACCAGGCCTACGGCCAATTACTGAAACCGGCGCAGTCCAAATAAGGACAGCCGGTTTTTTTATGTGGTTCAAAAGCCCGCCGACGACATCCGACCGCCTAAAGCCCCGCTCAGGGCAAAAGCGAACAGTGGGCGGGAACGCCGGGATTTGAAAAAATGACAAGCTGGCCAGCGGCCAATTGGGGGCTTTGGCGGGCGGGGGAGGCGGCGGGCATCAAAAGTCGTGCGGAACGCACACCTTATTGGGATTGCGCAGCGCAGGGAAAGCGAGCTTCGGGTGAGGTCGACGATTGAGCGAAACCGCAGAGCTTCGGGCGGCACTGGCAGGGAGGCCGGTGCCGCAAAGCCAGGGAGGGCCATGCCAGCGCCTTATGGAGTAGTAAAACCTGAGCAATTCGTCCGCGCGTAGGGCAAAACAGGGAGGTTTTGCGGTCGCGCGGACGAGTTGCGGGTTAGCGGGGCGGCCGCTCCGGTGGTCGAGGCCTTGGGAGTCGATCGAGCCCAACGACAACGCGGAGACTTTGGGGGCTAACTGACAGGGAGGTCTGTTAGCCACGGTCCAGGGATGGCTTATGCCAGGGGCCTATGGAGTAGGAAAGCCTGAGCAATTCGGGAGGGCCGGCCGCTTTTTGCCGGCCCGGACGAGTTGCGGATTAGCGCGATGGCCGCTCCGGTAGTCGAGGCCTCTGGTTGATCAAGAAGAATATTCAATTCAACTTGACATCATGCCAACGGCCCTGGCTCATGCGATTCTCGATCATTTTTTTATACTGATCCGGGGGCGGAGGGGTCTTGCGCTGGTGTCGTTTTCGATTACAGAACAAACAGGCAGCAACAATATTGCTTTGCGCCGCTGTTCCACCCTCTTTGTGAGCTTTGAGATGCTCGCCGGTACACTGGAAACGCTTCGCCTGGCCAAGCGTGATCTTGTGTTTTAGTGCGAATTCGTTGGGATCTTCCGACCACATAGGTTCGTTGCAATAAAAGCAGCGGCCGGATTGACGGGAAAAAGCGATCGAACGGGGAACTACGAGAGATTTACGAGATTTTGCCATGTAAGTGATCCGACTAAGGTTGATAAGTCCCCGTCCATCTCACATCTGAGAATGTACGGGAACCAGTCGGAGAATCTCACGTACTGGCACAGCAGGCGCCCCAATGGGGTTATAGCCATGCTTTATTATATAGCCCGCGGTTCTGTAGAGGCAACTAACTCGATCATCAATTCTTGCCGGATAATTCTCTCCAAAGCATTTTAACGATCATTTCAGATCGCATCATCCGGATGCGCAACACCGCATGAAGCCAATAATTGACTCCCTGGCTCGTGTAGCCCAAAAGCATTCCTGATCGCCATGCCAAGCCCGAAATGCAGGTCGATCAAGTCTTCCTCGCGCATCGCCGCGATGGCAGCTTTGTGCTCGTCGTCCAGGATCGACATCAGCCGATCGACGGCCTCATTCACCGTCTCCGGCGGTTTAGCATGTTGCTGGAAAAGCTCTGGCCAATTTTTGGTCAATTTAATGTAACTCCAAGGATGGCAATGGGTTAGAGTGGAATATGACACATTAAAGACAGGGTTATCCACAGATTTTGTGGATAACGGTGCCACCGCTCAGGCCTGCCACATCTTCCGGACATTCTTTTTCTCCTGCTCGATCTTCTGTCCTGTCAGCCGATCCCATAAAAAAATTCCGGACAGCCGCTCGACCACTGTAGTCGGCACCAGGAAGGATTCCAGAGGCTTGTCGGATGCTTCGTTGGGCAGGACGAACGACCACATATTCAGGTTGCCTTGTTTGTCCTCGGTCAGCACCGATTTGAAAAAGCTATGAGGAACGGGAAGGGTAACGCCGTTGTTGTCTCTGGCCCCGATGCTCACGACCGGCATGTCGAAATTGAAGATGGGGCCGGAAATGACATAGGTTTCGTAAATGTCTTCCTTGGCGTCGAGTTTCCTGACCGCCGTTTCCAGCTCCTTCCAGATGCCGCGATTGAACTGAGGCTTCTGGGGAGCCATGTTGGAGAGCAGGAAGGTCTCGCTGTTCTGGATGGCCACTTCGTTTTGATCGGCGCTGGCGATTAGGTGGCCGCGGTCGAAGCTGGAACCTTCGTAATCCGCCAGGTCGGCACGGAACATTTCCGGGATGCGGAAATCCGGACGGAAGTTGTCGGCCCTTTCCAGCATCATCATGTCGGGATCGATGATCTCCAGCGCCCATTTGGCTTGCCGGAAGTAATACGAGTAGCCGAGCACGTAATGCCGGTTGAACAGGACATGATCGGCAGCCGGCATGCCGTAGCGGGTTTCTGGTCGCAAGCTGGGGATGTTGATCATCGTTCGCCTCGCCGCCGTAATGGGAATTTACATAGTTTGCATGTTAGCGCATCGGCGATTGGTTGTCATCAACGCATCATCATGCCGCTCATCAGCCCCATGAAGAGCGACGCCATGAGTCCCAGAATAAAAAACGCCGGGATCGAGGCGATGACCCATTTCACCATAAAGAAAACCATCGATAGGAATGGCATTTGGATGTCGGTGACGACGACGCGCTGTTCTTCGCTCATGGTTTGTGTCCTCTTTGTGGGTTGCAAGTTATCGGTTTGGATCGACGTGCATCTTAATTGTCTGTGCCGGCTTTGTCATTTTTTCGGATTTTTCAGCAACTAATTACTAAAACAAAAGTTTTAGTAAATTTAGTATGATTTCATATCATATCATCGTGTTTTTGTTGTCCTTAATAGCCGATTTTTCGCTTCGCGCCTGAATACTTACGTTTTTGCATTCTCACAAAACTGCTATAAAATAGTAATTTTAGTGAATTAGGATTCCCGGCCGCCGGCCGGAAATTCCCGATCAGGTTTCCAAACGCGGTAAGGAGACGAGATGACCCAGCAAACCGAAACCTCCTTCGAGCAAGCCCGGAAAGATTTCCTTGGCTTCCTGAAATACACCAAGGGCCATTCGGACACGACCTGCTACAACTACAATTCCGATCTCGGCATTTGGCGGCGCTGGCTAGACGACGCCAAGCTCGATTGGCGCAGCTGCAAGCCGACCGACCTGGAAAACTTCGTCTCGCACCTGTCGCGCGAAGGCGTTGGGCCGCACGCTGTCGCCCGCAAGGTGTCCTGCCTCGCCACCTTTTATAAATGGGCGAAACGGAACGGACTGGTCGCCGACGATCCGGTGTACCAGGTCGAAAAGCCCAAGCGCCCGCGGCGAATGCCGGTTTGGCTCGAAGTCGAGGAACAAAATGCGCTGCAAAAGGCGACCCGGAATTACGACGACATCCCGGACAACGTCTTCGGCCGCAGCCGCGAGTCGGCGCTGAAAGTCCGGCAGCGCTACGAGCTCTTGTTCGAGTTGATCCAGAAGTCTGGCCTCCGGATCAGCGAAGCCTTGGGACTGAAGGTGCATCATATCCGCGTGGTCGACGGCGTGGCAAAATCGGTGCGGGTGATCGGGAAGGGCAACAAGGAGCGGCAGGTGCCGCTGCCCGAGGCCTTTGGGCGGGTGTTGGCCTTGTCGATCGCCGGCAAGACGCAGGAGGAATATTTGTTTGCGAAGAAGCCAGGCGGCAAGCCGGCCGGCGCCCACGCGGTCCGCGCCTATTTAAAGAAGCTGATCGACAAGGCGGGTATCCAGAAAAAGGTTACGCCGCACAAACTCAGACACACTTACGCGACGCGATTGCTCGAAAAGGACGTGCAATTGGTCGACATCCAGGCCTTGCTCGGCCATGAGAGCATCGCGACGACACAGATCTACACGCATGCGGGGCAGGAACGTCTGAGTAAACTGGTCGCTGACATATAGAGGAGCCATGGAGCCGATCTAGCTAAAACGCCATATGGAAAAAATCGCTGGTTCTATAAAACGGCCGTTTATGAGAGATAGAGACAGATATTTAATTCCAAAATTTACAGGGAATATTTCAAATTGCGGTTAATAGCCTATATAAGCCCCAAGAGAGAAATAGAAAACCGCTGCCATAACTGAGCTTTTTCGCTTCGATAGGCGCCCATTTTTCGATAGTCACCCACAAGGTAATAAACTGCATGGCCGCCAGGTTCATCACGCCAACCGCGAACATGATCAGCATTTGCGCCCAACAGCAGCCCAGGCAGCTGAGGCCATGCTTGAAACCAATCTGTAACGCACCGCTATTGCCTGGACGCCAATGTTTTAACAGATACCCGAATGGCGTGCGGCAGTGATGCAGGCAGGCCTGTTTGAGAGAAGTAAACTGATACACGCCAGCGATCATAAGGATTGCGGCGGCCAGCAGGGGGTGGCGGTTTTCCATCATCGGTGACAGCCAGGCCCAGCCATGGAACAGCCACTGCAACAGGGTCAAGGCGATACTGAAAATCACCCAGATGGTCAGATAACCACCAGCAAACCCCAGAGTCCGCCATTCGTTGGCGTCTGGGTCGCGCCGGCAATAACGTGAAAACGCAGTCAGCATCGGCAGCGCCGTCGGCAGCATCATTGCTGCCATCATCACTGTCCACATCCCGAACACCCACGTAAAATCATCCGTTGTCCAGTCCGTCAGTCGGCTGGGCGCCATCCACATTTGCGCCATTGGGCTATTGCTCATATGCCAGGATTGATACAGCAAATAACTCCATGCGGCAGTTATTGCCAGCACCAGTATGGAGGCTGATTTTAGTGACATGGCTACGGCTGGTAAACGAAGGCCGAGTGATAGCCATTACGCTCGGAGAAGCTCCAATCTTGGTCGTGGTCTTGATACCGGTAACGTTTCGACTTGGCGACCGTCGCCGGGTGACTGGTGACCACACATAACGGCGGATTGTCTATCGATGCATCACCGCCGCGCAGCCCCTGAATGCTTTGAATTTCGGCTTCGGCGATATCCGGGATCGACAAACGTCGGGTATCGCCTTCTTCCAGATAATTGATCGCCACCCGCTGGATACCCCACACATTCCCTACGAAGCCCAGCAAAACACTCGGATGGCCGCCGACCTGACCGGTAAAGATACGGGTCAAAGCCTCGGCCTGAGAGGCATCCGCTCGCTCGTCAATATACAAAGCCGCGCTCCAGCCGCCTTTGATCATATTCTCGGGCGCATAGCAGGCCAGCGCAACGTTCAACTCATCGAGAACGATGTTTTCCAGGTGGCCTTCGTCGATATGCCAGGCCACCAGCAATTTGCATTCGCCCTCGGAAGGCGGTTGCAACCAAACGCAAGGGCATGCCACGGCACAGTTGCAGGTTTCGAAATAGCGGCCTTGCAGCCGCCAAGCAGGATAGCTTGTATTCATTAAAAGGGCTCCTTGAAGGGACGCAGATCGATTTCGTGGGTCCAGGCGCTCGGGTGCTGCCGGTGCAGTTGCCAATAAGTTTCGGCAATCGCATCCGGCTGCAAGAGGCCGTCCTGTCCCTTCGCGGCGACAAACTGCGGAAATTGGCTGCGCGCCCGGTCGCCATCGATCACGCCGTCGATTACCGCATGCACCACGTGAATGCCCTGCGGTCCGAACTCCCGCGCCATACCTTGTGCCAGTGCTCGCACGCCGGCTTTGGCGGCGGCGAACGCAGTGAATGGCGGCTTGGCACGCAGCGATCCGGTCGCGCCGGTGAAAAACAGCGTACCTCGCTGCTGGGGCAGCATGTGTTTGATGGCTTCACGGCCGAACAGAAAAGCACCGAGGCAATTTTGCCGCCACAAAGTGGTAAAGGTGTCGACATCGGTGTCCAGCAAGGGTGCGGGGATATTGCTGTCGACGTTGTAAGCGGCGATCTCCAAAACTCCACCCTCTGAGGCGATCTTCTCGAACAATCGCTGTACGTCAGTCTCGATGGTAGCGTCAGCGACTACCGGAAACGCCGCGCCGCCAGCTTCGGTAATGGCGTCCGCGACCAAAGCCAGTTTCGCCAAGCTGCGCCCAGCGATAAAGACCTGGAGGCCTTCGTCCGCGAAACGCCGTGCCAATGCCGCGCCGAGTCCCTGTAAAGGACCGACTCCTAGGACTAACGCCACTCTGTCCGCCGTCATCGTCTTGTCCGTCCGTTTGCGGTAGCGGCAGGCGCTTCAAGTAATTGTCCGAAAGTGCCGTCGTCAACCCAACCGTAAACTGGAATATCCGCTGGCACCAGCGAATGAAACTTGATTCGTAATCCATCTTTGAGAACGCTCTCCGTCTTGTCTTTAATGGTCCACTCACGGATATACTTGCCGTCGCAAAAACTTGGGCCTTCGCCGCAATCACGCCCAACGCCAGCAGCATCTCTCCGGGTGGGGTTATGGCTTTTGCACAACAGGTTGTTCATCTCGTCAGCTCGCCAGAGTTAACCGCGACCGAAAATCAACGAAAAGTTGTTGGCCGGCATATCGATAATTTCCTTCAACACCATCCCGTGGTTGGCGGCGGCCTTTTTCAGGTCGGCCACGTCTTTCAGCCCCCATTCCGGAACTTGATAGGACGACAAAGTGTCATGAAACTCTTTGTTCGTGTCGGTGGTAAAACGGCCTTCGACTTTGAACGGGCCATAGATCAATAGGATGCCGTTGTCGCCTAACAGATGCGATGCGCATTCCATCATCCCATCGGCGATCGAAATCGGCGCGACCTGAAAAATGTTGATACAGAAAATCGCGTCGAACGAATTTTTTTCGCCAGGGTTGAACCAAGTGTCGGGATCGGTCAGATCCAGATGCACCGGGTCGGCGATGTTGTCGTTGCCATGGTCGGCGGTCAGTCGTTTAATGTTGTCGAAGACTTCCTGGTCCTTGTCGGTAGGATGAAAGTGCAGATGTTCGAAGTGCGGCGCGAAGAAATTGATATGCATGCCGCTGCCGCTGGCCATTTCCAGAACCCGCCCCGGCTCTTTGGGCAGTTTTTCTTTTAGTACGCCGAGGATTGGTTCGCGGTTGCGGCTGCCGGCCCAGGCTACATATTCGCTAAGCGGATGCGGATTTAACGGGGGTCTATCAGTGCTCATAAGGGTCTCCGGAAAATTATCGTGATATTCATTCAACGCCGATTCAACATCGGCGCGTCGATAAAGAGCCGTGCAATTGCGATTTTATTCCGGATGTACAAGCTATATATGTTGCTATTTCCATCCGGATTTCTTCAATTCGCACTCTCACAAGGGCAATTGCAAGTTTCAAGCCAGAAAGGTATAAAACCATAAAGACGAATAAAAACAATGGTTTGATAATTTAGACTTGTGTAAGAATTGAAGTAAATATTCAAATTGTGAAATCTAATTTCCCCAATTGCCAATATGAACCAAAACGATTTCCCCCAGATTTCCCCGGCATTTTTCCTGCAAACTTTTATCCTGGAGTTGATGCACGTCTGCGAGCAGGCGGGAGGCAATTATTGTGAATCGGTGATAGATCAAATTGCCAAGAGCGCCGGACAGTATTTCGAGCAGACTTATCGAGACGAGTATCATAGAGTGGAAGAACTGGGCCGGGAGAACTACATGGGGTGGCCGCAGAATTCGGAAAAAATAGTACGCTAAGACTTTTCAGTGGTTCGTAGCGGTCTGAATTGCCCCTCTTCAATCTTCCGGTTCTGCCGCCAAATATAATCGCCGGTCAGATTGATGTGTTCCCAACCCAAAGGCGACAAGTATTGCAGTAGCGCATCATCAATGGGCTTGCTTGACTCGCGCAATTTTTCGACGGCCTTTTCCAGATAGACCGTGTTCCATAAGACGATGGCGGCCGTTACCAAATTGAGGCCGCTGGCACGATAGCGCTGTTGCTCGAAGCTGCGGTCGCGGATTTCGCCCAAGCGATTAAAGAATACTGCTCTGGCTAAGGCATTGCGGGCCTCGCCCTTATTCAACCCCGTATGGACACGTCGGCGCAGTTCTACGTTTTGCAACCAATCCAGAATAAACAAAGTACGCTCGATACGGCCCAACTCACGCAAGGCCACGGCTAAACCATTCTGCCGTGGGTAACTGCCGAGTTTTCTCAACATTAGTGATGCGGTAACGGTGCCTTGTTTGATCGACGCCGCAAGCCGTAATATCTCGTCCCAATGCGTTTGGATGCTTTTGATATTCAAGTTGCCGCCGATCATGCTCTCCATCGCTGGATAATTTTGGCCGTTTTTCGGCACATACAATTTGGTATCCTTCAAATCGCGAATGCGGGGCGCAAAGCGAAATCCCAGTAAATGCATGAGCGCGAAGACATGATCGGTAAAGCCGGCAGTATCGGTGTAATGTTCTTCGATACGCAAATCCGATTCGTGATACAGCAAGCCATCGAGTACATAGGTCGAATCGCGGATGCCTACATTCACGACCTTGATGTGATATGGGGCGTACTGGTCGGAAATGTGGGTATAGAACAATCGGCACGGCTCGCTGCCATACTTCGGGTTGACATGGCCAGAGCTCTCGGCCTTGCCGCCCGCCCGGAAACGTTGGCCATCGGAGGATGACGTCGAGCCATCGCCCCAGTTTTCGGCAAACGCATGATTGAACTGGGCATTCACTAACTCGGCTAATCCGGCGGAATAGGTTTCGTCCCGGATATGCCAAGCTTGCAGCCATGACAGTTTGGCGTAAGTCGTGCCGGGGCAAGACTCGGCCATTTTGGTTAGCCCCAGATTAATGGCGTCGGCCAAGATGGCCGATAGCAACAAAGTGCGGTCTTTAGTCGGCTCTCCATCCTTTAAATGCACAAAATGCCGGCTAAAGCCGGTCCAGTCGTCCACGTCCATCAATAATTCGGTGATCTTGATGCGAGGCAACAACGTGCTTGCGCGGTTGATAAATTGTTGTGCTGCTTCGGGGACGACTGCATCCAATGGGGTAATCTTAAGCCCGGAATCGGTGATGATGGCATCGGGAAGTTCATTGGCCAATGCCAAGCGGTTGACCGTGCTCAGTTGTTGTTCGAGCAACTGCAACCGATCATGCAGGTATTGTTCGCAATCCGGATTGACGGCGACCGGCAATATTTTTGCCTGTTTGAGTTCTTGGAATTTCACGGAAGGCAACAGGTATTCGTCGAAGTCGCGAAATTGCCGGGAACCCTGTACCCAGATGTCACCGGAACGGAGCGCGTTTTTAAGTTCAGTGAGCGCACAGATTTCATAGAAGCGACGGTCAAGCCCTTGGTCCGTATGTACCAGCGACTTCCAGCGCGGCTTGATAAAAGCTGTCGGCGCATCAGTCGGCACTTTGCGCGAGCCGGAACCGTTCATAGTGCGGATCACCTCAATGGCATCCAGCACATCCTGCGCCGCCGGTGCCGCTCGTAACGTCAGCACATCCAGGAAATCCGGCGTATAGCGGCGGAGAGTGCTGAACTGCTCGGCAATCAAGTATAAGTGATCGAATGCTGCGGGCTTGGCCAGTTGATCTGCTTCGATGATACTTTGCTGGAAGTAGTCCCAGGAAATAACAGACTCGATTGCGGCGTAAGGATCGCTATCCGATTGCTTGGCATCCAACAAGGCATGGCCTATTTTTGAAAATAATCGTACCTTGTCGTTGATCGCCTTGCCCTGTTGTTGGAACTGATGTTGATGCTTGTGTTTGGCTGCGCTGAATAATTTCAACAGGATGCGGTCATGTAGATCGATAATTTCGTCGATAATGGTAGCCGTGCTTTCCAAGGTTACAGCTACGAGCGTGGCATATCGGCGTTCGCTTTCAAACTTGCCGAGGTCCTGCGGCGTCATTTGCCCGCCTTCGCGTGCGATTTTTAATAGCCGGTTCTGATGAATGTGCCGACCAATGCCGTCCGGCAAGGCAATTGCCTGAAAGGTTTTCAGCCGCTCAATATGCTCCAGCATGTAGCGGGAATTAGGCTTCAAAGGCGACTGGCGTAGCCAAACCAGCCACGTCGTGTTGGAATCAGGCTTGATTTTCAGCAGTTCGTCGAGCCTTTGTCGATGCAACGCCGTGAGCGGCTGGGCCAACGCCCGGTAGATGCTGCGATTCGCGCGGGTGATGGCTTCGGCACAGGCTCGCTCAATCACGGTAAGCGTCGGTAGAATCACTTTGCGTTGGCGTAGTGCTTCCAAAGCATGAGCCGCTAACACCACACCTTTATCGGTTTGCATGGCGAGATCGGCCAGTGTTTTCACCAGAAACCGGAAATCGGATAATCCGAAGGCCGATACTCCAAGATAGCCGCGCAGTTCCTGGAAATGTTCGCGCCGCGTTTCATCGCGCTCACCGTATTTTCGCCAAGCGCCGGGATCGGTCTTGATCTGGCTAGCGATCCAGTGGATCACCGATTCCGATATTGCCCCATCAGGGGCAAGCGCATAGCCAGGGTAGCGCAGCAGGCATAGTTGTACAGCGAATCCAAGGCGATTGGCATCGCCCCGGCGTTGCCGAATTAATGCCCAGTCGGATTCGTTGAAGGAGTAGTGGCGGATCAGGTCGTCTTGAGTGTCGGGCAAAACCAGTAAACTGGCTCGTTCCGTAGCAGACAAAACCGAGCGCCTAGCCATGATTACTCAGTGACTTTCAGATATTGGTATAGTGTTTCGCGACTAATACCATACTCGCGAGCCAGCTTTGCTTTCTGTTCGCCGGCACTGGCCCGGCTTTGTAACTCTTCTACCTGCTCAGTCGATAGTGCTTTCTTGCGCCCCCGGTAAGCGCCACGCTGTTTAGCCAGCGCAATGCCTTCGCGCTGCCGTTCACGGATCAGCGCCCGTTCGAACTCGGCAAACGCCCCCATGACCGACAGCAATAAATTGGCCATCGGCGAATCTTCGCCGGTGAACGTCAGACACTCCTTGACGAATTCGATACGGACGCCGCGTTTGGTTAACTGTTGTACCAAGCGCCGCAAGTCATCCAGATTTCTAGCCAAGCGGTCCATGCTATGCACGACGACCGTATCGCCTTCTCGGACAAACGCCAGCAGTTCTTCCAAAGCCGGACGTTCAGTATCTTTGCCGGACGCCTTATCTGTAAAAATCTTACTGACCTCGACCTGTTCCAGCTGGCGTTCCGGATTCTGGTCGAACGAACTGACTCTGATGTAACCAATCCGATGCCCTTGCAATTTAAATGCCCTCAAAAAACCAAAAGTGTCAGGATAAAATCTATAGCCTTTGGCGGCAAGTGTCAATATTCACAAATATCAACTCTATCCTGACGCTAAAGCAACGCACAGCCTGACATCAGGTTAGGGTATAGCTCAGTCGGACACCAACAGTGACGCATAATCGTTGAACGGTGTTTTCTCCCCGGCTAGAACCACGAATCCGCCACACAGTACGGAGTTGGGAAGAATGCGTTCAGCGATACGGGCCGTGCTAGACCCCGATGGCAGAAACACGGCGCTACGAAGTCGGACATTTGCGACCGGGAGTCCTTTGACACTGCCACGCAATTCAGCAGGCGACAACCAGCGTGCCCCTCGATAGGCACCGCTACCGCCTTAACGACCTTTTTCACACCATAAGAGACTGTGCCGATTGAGCAAGCCAATGGCGAAACTCTGGCGTGCCACCCGCACGATCTCACGTACCGCTTGTTGCCAGTCGGCGGTAAAACACAAGGCGGCAACCGAAAGCACATGATCGAAACTGTTGTCGGCAAACGGCAAGGCAAGAGCGTTGGCCTGCACGTAGATAGAACGCGGGTCGCGGGTCTGGGCAAACGCCAACCATTCCGCGTTAAGATCGACGCCGGTGACTTGCAAGCCCGAAGCCGCCAGTCGTCGGGTAAACCAGCCCGTTCCACAGCCGACATCGAGTACCTGTTCTCCAATTTTCACAGGCAGTAAACTCGACAACAGTCGATACTCGGCATCGCCGATCCACGCCCCGCGTGGGCTGTCATACCATGCGTCGTATTGCGACGAATTCATCGCCATAAAGACATACGAAGCGTTTCAGAACGAAATGACTTTAACCACAGGCGCACCGCCTCCACGTCGGTATTGGCGACGATCTGTTGCTACCGGTCGAAAATTGACCACCCGAGCCCGGTTCGAGCCGTCGCTGCCATTCAAGGCGGGCGGCTCACGATGGCGGATTGGTGGTGGGCACTTGGAGCGTTCCAAAATCACGGTCCTTTGAAGGCTTGCGGCATCAATGCAGGCTCTGTGAGAAAGATTTCGGGTTGCTTACCCGTCAAGCTGTCCAGGAAAGCGACGAGATTGCTGACTTCCTGATCGGTGAGTTCTCTGCCGAGTTGTACTTTGCCCATGACCCTCAAGGCCTGCGGCAAGACGGGCACCGAACCGTCGTGAAAATATGGCGGCGTCATGGCGACGTTACGAAGACTGGGCACTTTGAACACGTACTTCTCGGCGGAATCCTTGGTAGCAGTGAAGCGGCCCTCATCAATGGGTTGGCTGCCCGTTTGCTTCCAGTAGTCCTCGGAAACGCCGAATTTCTGAAATGAAGAACCGCCGACTCCCACGCCGTTGTGACAGGACACGCAGCCGATCTCGATGAATGTCTTCAAACCGCTCAGCGCTTGGGGCGTAAGCGCCTTATCATCACCCTTGAGATAGGCGTCGAACGGCGATGGCGTCAGCAGCATGCGCTCGTATGCGCCGATCGCCTTGCCCCAGTTTTCCGGCTTTACCGCTTCGGGTTCGTTTGGAAAAGCGCGTGCGAAGTTGGCCGTATAGCCCAGTGCCTTGATCTTTTGAATCACTGTCGCAGGGTTGGGATTGCCGAAGCTGGCGTGCCCGGTAAGCGATTTTGTTGCCTGCTCTTCCACGTTCGCGCGGTCGCCGATCCAATGGACCTTGAACTGGAGTGCGGCATTCAGCACCGTTGGGGCATTGCGGGCATTCAAGCGATGCTCGGCGCCGATGGATTTTGGCAAGGCATCGGTTCCATATAAAGCGGGACGATGGCAGGTCGCGCAGCTCACGGTGCCATCGAGCGACAGCCGGGGATCGAAAAATAGTTGCCGGCCCAGCTCGACCTGCACTGCTGTCGCCGGGAATTCCTGCGTCGCCATGCTCTCCGGCAACGGTTTGAACAATTGCCTGGCCTTTTCGGGCAACGACAGTTCCGCCTCTTGGGCCTGAACCGTCAACGAGAGAAGAGCCCCTATCGAGGCGATGCCCCATGTCCAGGGGCTAGGTTTGTTTTTTGCCGTTAATGGATCATTAGTCATGGCCGTGCTCCTTCAGTCAAATTTCGCCGTAAAGCCGGCTAGATCGTTAAGGCCGAGCGTGCGCTCAAGTTCCGCCACTTCAGCGACAATCATCTCGAACCCCTCCTTGCCGAACAGGGCATGTTCCTTGTCTTCGAACTCCTCGCCCAACGCGGCGTATTCATGGGCGGAGACGAGGTGACGAAAGGCCGGAAACAAAATTGTATCTTCCTGTGCGGCATGGGGCCGGTACATACGGACGAACAGGCGTAGGGCATTGCTTAACTTTTCCCGTTCTGCCGGCGCCTTGAGGGTCTGAAGCGTGGTTCCCTTGATGACATCGGTCAACTGGCGTCCGGCCCGATGCTGGGTGCGCAGTACCTGCACGAGATCGGTCAGTTTGCCGGCTTTCTCGAAGCGCGGAAAGACGTAGTCTTCTTCCAGTTTTCCGTGATAATCCTCAAGAAAGCGGCGGACCAGATCAGCCCCTTTTGATAAGACTTCAGGCGGGAAATCTGCGCTTTTTGGCAGGCGCCGCCACAGGATTTCGTCATAGATAAGCAGGATGCGGTCGAGTACGCCATGCTCGCGCATCAGGTCTTCCACTGGGGAAACTTCTTCTATTTTGTCTTGCTTCGTTTGTTTTACAGCGCTTTGTTTGGCAAGGGTAATATTCGATTGTGCGAATACCGCCGCTCCACAAGCCAGAGTGCCGGCCTTTTGGATAAATTGCCTACGTGTGGTGTACTGCGTCATGGTCAATCTCCTCGTTACGTTAGTGGGTCTATTGTTCGGGTGTATGCTTAAGCTTAAGAGGACAAGTTATCGAGTGAAGCATCCCCGGAATCATCTTAGGCCTCATCATATCGGCATCCGACAAGGGATGCGGTACTATGACTTTTCCTGGCCAACGCGTTGGCATGGCAGTCGGTCATCTCACGATACCCTCCCGCCTTGGAGGCTTTGCTCACAGTTTTTGGGCTTGAGCTAGGTATTGCTGGGCTTTGCCGTGGTGCGTCCAAAGGCTAGAGCCTGGCGAGACTAGATCAGACCGGATGCCAGTCCAATTCCGATCAGCAACATCGCCAGCGCAACGATAATCTGCACGGCTCGCAATGTGACCTTCCGCAGCATCTGTCGGCCCATGAACGAGCCGATAAAGGCGCAGAGCGTACCTACCACAACCGGTGCGATCAGTTGCTGAGACTGCGCCAGATAATCTGCCATGACGCCCGCGCCGTATATGAGCAAGCGCGAGGCATCGACGATCACTGCGGAAACCACACCGGTCGCCACGAAGGCTTCTTTCGACAAGCCGGCCTTGATCAGAAAGGCCGAGCGCAGCGCCCCTTGATTGCCGGACAGGCCGCCAAAGAATCCGGATAGTGTCCCGCCCAGCGGTAGCCAGCGAGGCGGGAATGCCAAAGCCTGAAAACGGGGCCACAATTCCAGCAGTGAGAACGCTACAATCAAGAGGCCGATGACCGCCTTGACGGCCGTAATCTCGAAGGTCGATTCACCGAGAGTATAGCGGGCTAGAGGCGGCATTTTGTCGAACAGATAGAGGAGGCTTGCCCCCACCATGGCCGCAATGGCGGCCGGCACGCTGAAGCGCACCACCACCTGCCAGTCAGCCTGCTTAGCCAGTAAGCCGAACTTGAAGATGTTGTTGGCGAAATGCACCACGGCCGTAGCAGCGATGGCCAGCGGCACCGGAAAAAATAGCGCGAATACCGGCATCAGGATGGTACCGAGGCCAAAGCCGGAAAACAATGTAAGGCCGGAAGTCAGCAGTGCTACAGCACCAATCAGAATCAGTTCCATGGGAGAGCCTTTATATATAATCGAATTTCGTTATCGATTTTCGATTATTATAAGCCAACCCTATTTCAAAGCAAGAAAGTAAATGCATGACGATTATCCACACTTATGACCGCAACCCGTGGTCAATCTTTCTCATTTTCCTGCGCCTGGGTTTAACCTCCTTCGGCGGCCCCATTGCGCACTTGGGCTATTTTCGTGACGAATTCGTGACTCGCCGCCGCTGGCTGAGCGAACGTAGCTATGCAGACCTGGTGGCGCTCTGTCAGTTTCTGCCGGGGCCGGCCAGTAGCCAGGTTGGGATCGCGCTAGGCCTTTCAAGATCGGGGTACAGCGGGGCGCTGGCTGCATGGGCGGGATTTACGCTGCCTTCGGCAGTCGCATTGATCTTATTTGCGCTGGGCATTGCCAATTATGGCAGTGCCGTTGCGCCCGGTGTGTTGCATGGCCTGAAAGTGGTCGCAGTGGCTGTGGTCGCTCAGGCAGTATGGGGCATGGCCCGCAACCTGTGCCCGGATGCGCCGCGTATTTCGCTGATGGCGATTGCCGCCTGTATCGTCTTGCTTGAGCCTTCTACTGGAGGCCAGATCGGTGTGATCGCCGGCGCCGGCATCACGGGCCTGCTGCTGTTCAAGCCGGCAAAAGCTGCCGCGCACGATCCGCTGCCGATCACAATCAGTCACCGGGCCGGAGCGCTCTGGCTGTCGCTGTTCTTTGCCTTGCTGGCCGTTCTGCCGATCCTGGCCCGACTGCTGCCGGGGCAGACCATGGCGATGGTTGATGCGTTCTATCGGGCCGGATCGCTGGTGTTCGGCGGAGGCCACGTCGTGCTGCCCTTGCTGCAGGCTGAAGTGGTGCCCTCGGGCTGGGTGAGCAATGAGGCCTTCCTGGCCGGCTACGGAGCGACCCAAGCCGTGCCCGGCCCTTTGTTCACCTTCGCCGCGTTCCTCGGGGCTGCGATGAACACCAGCCCATCCGGCTGGATCGGCGGCCTGATTTGCCTGTTGGCGATTTTCACGCCGTCTTTCCTATTGGTCATCGGGGCGTTGCCATTCTGGGAGCAATTGCGCCGCAGTGTGGGCATGCAAGCGACATTGGCCGGCATCAATGCGGCTGTGGTCGGCCTGCTACTGGCAGCGCTGTACCAGCCAGTATGGACCAGCGCCATTCATCAGCCGCAAGACTTCGGGTTAGCGCTAGTCGCCTTCATCGCGCTGATGTTCTGGAAGCTGCCGCCGTGGCTGGTTGTCGCCGGGAGCGGCATGGCAGGCTGGCTGTTGAGTTTCATTCTGTGAGGCCGAGAACATGACCGACAAAGACCTTTATGGCGGCCTGATCCGCCTGCACATCCTGCATCATGCCGCCGAAGAGCCCATCTTCGGCCTCGGCATCATCAAAGAACTGCGCCGGCACGGTTACGAAATGAGCGCCGGGACGCTGTACCCGATGCTGCACGGGTTAGAGAAGAAGGGCTACCTCAGCGTCGAACGGGCCGTAGTGAGTGGCAAGGTGCGTAAGTATTATCGGATTACCGACCGGGGCCGTGCCGCCCTGGAAGACATCAAACCCAAGCTGCGGGAGCTAATGGCAGAAGTGCTGGGCGATTCAGGGGTGGCCGGATAACGTTATGAACGTAAATATAAAAACCTTGAAGAAGAGGTATTCCAGATGAATCAGACTACGAATGTCAGTGCGAAATTTCTCCTGTTAAGCGCCGTGGCACTGCTGTCCGGATGCACCTCATTCGGGTCATGGATAATGACCGGTGAGCGCGTCAATTACAATGCAGCGCTGCAAATCACCAATGATGAGCAACTGCTGTTGAATCTGGTTCGTCTCCGCTACCTGGATTCCACGGCATTCGTGGAAGTAGGCAGCATCACAGCCCAATCCTCGTTTCAATCGGGTCTTGAGGGTGGAAGACTGCCGAACTCGGGTTCATCCATGTTTGGCATAACCGGTATTCTTAATTACTCCACGCAACCCACCTTTGTTTACACACCGCTACAGGGCGAGGATTTCATTCGCCGCCTGATGTCACCGCTCACCCTGGAGCGATTGGTCCTGCTCTACCATTCGGGTTGGGGTATCAAGCGTTTGTTTTCCCTTTGCGTACAGGAAATCAACGAGATCGAAAATGCCACTCGCACACCGCACCCACGACCCGAGCGTGTCGCTGAAATCCGGAAATTCGCGCGCGTCGTGGAATTGCTGGGCGATCTGGATGCCCGCGACGGAATTGATCTACTGTCGGAACCTCAATCAGAGGGTTCTGCGCCCCAATATGTATTGCATATCACTGCGGACGTTTTGGAAACTCCCGAGGCGCAGGAGCTGGCCGATCTACTGGGTCTTCAACCCGGTCAGCGTTACTATCGATTGGCGTACCCGCTTGCCGAACCAGGAAAATCACCAAGCCTGGATACTTTGTATTTGGAGCCAAGATCGGTACTCGGCATTATGTATTTTCTCTCTCGACGCGTTCACGTGCCGAATCAGGATCGGGAAAGCGGCAAGGTGGAAGGTGGCGTTGATCATATAGCTGAGTCTCTAGGCAACGACAAACCTTACGGCCCTCAATTTGCCATCAAATCTCAATCGGAACGTCCAGACCAAGCCGCAGTTGCGGTTCGCTACCGGGATAGCTGGTTTTACATTGACGATGTTGACTTAAAGACTAAGGAAACGTTTTCCTTGTTGACCCAGATATTTGCCCTCCAAGCCAGCGCCATATCGGTCACGCCCCCCGTGCTGACATTGCCGGTAGGGCGGTAAACGAGCCAAATCATCAAATAGGCACGGTTCGTGGTCGCTTAGGCACCAATAGCCAAAATCTTAGCGTACTATTTTTTCCGAATTCTGCGACTACCCCTACATTGATTTGATCCTGGCGTTAAAAAATCATATTGGGGGGAATTTCTCGCTGGCATCGGTCGAGCCCGGGACCATTACGGTAGTTAACAGCCGCTGTCCGTTCGGCGACGGCGTAACTAATTTTCCAGAATTGTGCCGAATGACGTCCAGTGTTTTCGGCGGCATCGCCGCCCGCAATTTCGGTTATGCCAAGGTGGAAATCCGCCAGAGCATCGCCAGGAAGAATGGTGGTTGTGAAGTTTGTATTCACACCCGCCCTGATACTGCCGCCGACAAGCCCGGCCTGGAGTACCAGCGCGAAGATCAGCGGGAGGAGAAATTGGAAATGGCGGAGCTGCATTCCCGTATCGAGGAACGGATGCGGAATGTCTGGTGGAACAAGCCCAAGCAGCATCCCGCTAAACCGGCGCCGGCGATTATGTTTCAGTCTGATTTCTGAAATTTGCCAAATTTATCCCGTATTTTTTCAGTTTGAGGTAGACCGCCCGAGGAGTTATGTCCATAGTTAGCGCTACTTTCTTAATATCGCCTTGATGTTGTTTTAGCGCTGCTTCAAGAAATGACTGCTCAACTTCGGCTACAGTATTTTCTTTTAAGTCTTTCCACTCATCAGTCTTAGACCGGGTAGGCGAAATCTCTAAATCCAGATCAGTCAGCTCATTACCTTTGGCAAACAAAAAGCTTCGTTCAAGAATATTTTCCAATTCCCGGACATTGCCCGGCCAAGAGTAGCTGCGGATTTTTTGCATGACCTTTCGGCTGACAGATTCAACATTTTTGTTATATTTTTTGTTCAGTCTTTTCAGTATGAGTTGTACGAGAAAAGGCAGGTCCTCATGCCGCTCGGACAGTGGCGGGATATTTACTCGAACCACGTTCAACCGATAGTACAGGTCATGCCGAAACACACCTTTACTTACCAACTCCTCCAGATTTTGATTGGTTGCGGAAATAATTCTTACATCGACAGATAAGGTTTGCTTGCCCCCCACCCGCTCAAGCTCCCCCTCTTGCAGTATTCTCAACAGACGTGTTTGTGCAGCGGGAGATAAAGAGTCTACTTCATCCAGAAACAGCGCGCCGCCATCCGCCCTTTCGAAATAACCGCGGTGGACCTCAACGGCGCCTGTAAAAGCACCTTTTTCATGGCCAAACAAGGCGGTTTCGATGAGAGTTTCTGGAATAGCACCACAGTTTATAGAAATAAACGGCTTCCTACAGCGTTCACTCATGGCATGAATTGCTCGGGCAACCAATTCTTTTCCAACACCCGTTTGGCCTTGTATTAAAACCGTCGCGGTAGTCGGGGCTATCACTTCTATCGATTGCAATATTTTCTGCATAGTGGCTGATTTGGCGACGATAGCAGGGGGCTCTTTTATTGCAGGGGGCTCTTTTATTGCAGGTTGCTTCACTTGTTTGCGCCAGATCTGTTGCATACTTTCTTCGATACGGGAATGCAATGCATTCATATCCTGGATTTCCTTAACCGGTGTGGTATCGGTATATTCCATGCCTGGGCGTCCTTGGGCTGCTGCAGGATTTCTATAAACGCAAACTACGCATTTGCCATCATGACGGGCAATGCTTTCTTTGATTTCAACTTTGGCGTAACCAAAATTCCTGGCGGCGATGCCGCCAAACACGCTGGACGTCATCCGACATAATTCAGGAAAATTCGTCACTTGATCGCCAAAAGGGCAACAACTGTTGGTAACGGTAATGCAGTCCTGGTTAGTGGCTTCCAGGGAAAATTTGCCTCCTATGTTGTTTTTAAGGCCGAGAATCAGTTCGATGTAGCTTTCAATATCGAGTGCTTCGGTTTTATTCGTATTGCCTCGATAGGTATCCTCAAAAAAACAGCCTGCCGTATTGGCAATTTTTTCAATTAATTCCTCGTTGTGTTTTTGCCCCTGTTGTTCGCTGGCATGCATGAGCTCCAGGATGAAAGTCTGGAGAAAAAAGATGGGGGTTAATTCAGAAAGAGGATTGTTTTCCATAAAAGAATCTAGCGAAAAATGATTTCACCTATTGAATCATATTTTCTTTCATGGTGTAAATAAAAAACATAAACTACTGTTTATAAAAAATATTTATATTTTCTCAGCGATGGCATATTCATTGCTAAAAGATGAATTGATGCACGTAAGTGAAAAACCAAACGTGCATGGAGTAATGCTTAAGCATGTTTTTAATTCATTCTGGAAGACTAACAATGACCACTCTAAAAGACAAAATAGAAAAACGAGTCCAAGATTACGATTTTTGGGCAACACGTCGCCGCTATGGAGCCGAGGGGCACAACAACGCCAGTTTATGGGTACTCGCCTGTATGGACGAGCGGTTACCGGTAGACGAAGCGCTTGGCATCCGGGTGGATACGCCGGCCGGAGGAGGCGATGCGCATTGTTTCCGTAATGCAGGCGGGATCGTGACGGACGACGCCATCCGTTCCGCGATGTTGACCTGTAACTTTTTCGGGACCAAGGAAATCGTGATCGTCCAGCACACTCAGTGCGGCATGCTTTCAGCAAATGCCCAGGATTTGGAAAAGGTCATTCGAGAAAGAGGCGTCGATACGGAAAACTTAATCTTGGATCCCACCTTGCCCGAGTTGAAGCTGAATAAAGGCTCTTTCTCCAAGTGGATAGGCATGATGGACGATGTCGATGTGGCCTGTATGAAAACCATCGACACCTTCCGAACGCATCCCCTGATCCCGAAAGACGTCGTGGTAAGCGGGTGGATTTGGGAGGTCGAAACCCGACGCTTGCGCGCACCGACACTCGATCCCGAAAAACGGCTACGCACTGATGTGGTCTCCTCCTCGTTCGGCGTGGCCGAGAAACAGCCTGATCGATGGAATTAAAGACCTGAAGTAACCCCCACTTTCGAGAGCGTTGTACCGTTATGGAGGCGCTCTCCTTCCGTAACAGCTTAAGCCAAATAGGCGGAAATTATGCCAACGTATGATTATCAGTGTCAGCAATGCCAGCACCAGTTCGAAGCCAAACATCGGATTAGCGACCCTCCCCCTTACTGCCCTGAATGCGGAGGCGTAAGCAACAAACTTATTCTTACCGCTCCAGCAACACATGGTGCTATGGCTTTGGGCCGCGAACAGGCAATACGCTCATTACAGCCGCAACTAAAGAATGATGCGCATCGTCACGGGCCCGGCTGTAGTTGCTGTCATCATTAAACATGTGCTCATCGGCAAGACGACTAGCTCCGACTCGATGGCATACTGCCTTCATGGTGCACCACATATTTAACAGGATTTATATTTATGAATTCCAAATTACAAATTTTTAATTTCATTTTATTGCTTGGATTATTTGCTTTAACCGAGTCAGCAAATGCCGAAGTAGCTCCGGCAAAATTCTCGCATCAGATATTGTTAAAAAAACGCCTAGCTTTCCCATCAAAAGAAATTGACACTCATGTACTACGCGTACAATTTCCAAAAGGGTTTAAAACTCCATTACATACGCATGAAGGGTCAGGACCTCGCTACGTTGTGAAAGGCAAATTGAAAGTAGAAGACAGGAGTGAAAGCAAAATATATGAGGTGGGGGAAACATTTTGGGAAACTGGTGCGGAAATGACAGTAGAAAATATTGGCCCAACTGAAGCAGAACTCATTATTTTTGAAATGGTGGCTGGCCAGTAAACGGGTGAATCGATCATACAGGCCTTTCCGGAAAGCCGCCCGAGCTATTATTGGGTCAGTAGATACGTTTATAAAGAACCGAATCTGATTGAGCAATTTTTTCAGAAACTGAAGCAGTTTCGTCGGATAGGAGCCCGCTATACATGATTAGCGAGAAACTATCCGGCTAGCTCAGTTTGGCTTCTATCATCATCTGGCTCAATCGAGCACATCCCTAACAATTACCTAAATGATAGCAACGGGTAAACACAGGGATTACCGGGTGCCAATGATCGTGATCAAAATTTATTGACAGAGTAGTGCGATACTCACCTTTTCGGCCAGAGGCTGAGATTTTCGAGAATCGTGAGCGTCGGGCCCGACTGATTCATCGTATAGAAATGCAGGCCCGGCGCATCCTGCTCGAGCAGTTTCTGACACAATGCGGTGACTACCTCCAGACCGAAAGCCTGAATCGCGGCGCGATCGTCGCCCAGACACTCAAGACGCTTACGCAGCCAGCGCGGAATATCCGCACCGCACATCTCGGAGAACCGGAACAGCTGTGAATATTGCGTAATAGGCATGATGCCCGGCACGATCGGAATGGTGATCCCGCTTTGCTCGCAGCGATCGCGGAAATAAAAATAGGCCTCGGCATTGTAGAAATACTGGGTGATCGCGGCGTCCGCCCCCGCATCGACCTTGCGCCTGAAATTGATGAAATCGGCGTCGGCATTTTGCGCTTGAGGATGCACTTCCGGATACGCTGCGACATGAATTTCGAACGTATTGCCGCTCTCCTTGCGGATGAACTCGACCAGTTCGTTCGCATAGCGGAACTCGCCGGCCGACAGCATCCCGGACGGCAGATCGCCCCTTAATGCGACGATCTTGCTGATTCCTTTGCTCCGATAATCCCGCAGAATCGCACGGATATTGTCCTTGGTCGAAGCGACGCAGGACAAATGGGGCGCGGCCGCGATCCCTTTGGACTGGATTTCGACGACGGTCTCGAAGGTTTTTTCGCGCGTCGAACCGCCCGCGCCGAAAGTGACCGAAAAAAAGCCGGGATTCAGCCTGGCGAGCTTTTCGTGAACAATTTTAAGACTGGCCGCGCCTTCTTCGGTTTTTGGCGGATAAAACTCAAAACTTAATACCTTCGGGTGCGTGTATCGTGATTTCATTCGTTGAGCCTAGGCCGAGCAGGTGACTTGGGCTGCCCACCAGCCGGCAACCCAATCCGGAGATAATCAATAGCGGTAAGATTCGCCTTTGTATGGCCCTTCGACCGGCACATTGATATAACGCGCCTGTTCTTCGGTCAACTGCGTCAATTTGACGCCGATTTGCGCCAAGTGCAGGCTCGCGACTTTTTCGTCCAGCTTTTTGGGCAGCACGTAGACCTTGTTTTCATACTTTTCAGCATGTTTCCACAATTCGATCTGCGCCAGCACCTGGTTGCAGAACGAGTTGGACATCACGAAACTCGGATGGCCGGTCGCGCAGCCGAGATTGACCAGGCGGCCTTCGGCCAGCACGATCAGACGCTTGCCGTCCGGGAAGATCACATGATCGACCTGCGGCTTGATATTTTCCCAAGTGTACTGGCGGAGCGAAGCGATGTCGATTTCCGAATCGAAATGGCCGATGTTGCAGACGATCGCCTGATGCTTCATCGCCAGCATGTGCGCGTGCGTGATCACATTCACGTTGCCGGTTGCGGTCACGAAAATATTCGCCAATGGCGCAGCTTCCTCCATCGTGACGACCCGATAGCCTTCCATCGCGGCCTGCAGCGCGCAGATCGGGTCGATTTCGGTGATCCAGACCGTCGCGCCCAAACCTTTTAATGATTGCGCGCAGCCCTTGCCGACATCGCCGTAACCGCAAACGACCGCGATCTTGCCCGCGACCATCACATCGGTCGCGCGTTTGATCCCGTCAACCAGCGACTCGCGGCAGCCGTACAGATTGTCGAATTTGGACTTGGTAACCGAATCGTTCACATTGAAGGCCGGCACTTTCAAAGTGCCTTTCACGACCCGTTCGTGCAGGCGCAGCACGCCGGTCGTGGTTTCCTCGGACAGTCCCCGGACGTTCGCCATCAGCTCGGGATATTTTTCGTGCATCATCAGAGTCAGGTCGCCGCCGTCGTCGAGAATCATGTTCGGACGCCAGCCGTTCGGGCCTTCGATCGTCTGCTCGATGCACCAGTCGAATTCGGCTTCGGTCTCGCCCTTCCAGGCGAAGACCGGAACCCCGGCCGCGGCGATGGCTGCCGCGGCGTGGTCCTGCGTCGAAAAGATGTTGCAGGACGACCAGCGCACTTCCGCACCCAGCGCGGTCAGCGTTTCGATCAGCACCGCGGTCTGAATCGTCATGTGCAGACAGCCGGCGATCCGCGCGCCCTTCAGCGGCTGCTCGGCGCCGTATTCGGCACGCAATGCCATCAGGCCCGGCATTTCGGTTTCGGCAATCGCAATTTCCTTACGACCCCAGTCCGCCAGCGCCATATCGGCGACTTTATAATCTTGGCTCATTTCCCGCTTCTCCATTTCCGTATTGATTAAATTCCGGCCGCATCGAGCAAGGCTTCAACCTTGTCGGTTTTTTCCCAGCTGAAAGTCTCTTCGGTCCGTCCGAAATGCCCGTAAGCCGCGGTCGGCTGATAGATCGGCTTCAACAGGCCCAGCATCGCGATCAGGCCTTTCGGTCTGAGGTCGAAAATCGAACGGACGATTTCGACCAGGCGGTCTTCGCCGATCTTGCCGGTGCCGAAGGTTTCGATCGTGATCGACGTCGGCTCGGCCACCCCGATCGCATAGGACACCTGGATTTCGCAGCGTTCCGCAAGGCCCGCCGCGACGATATTTTTGGCGACGTACCGCGCCATATAGGCCGCCGAACGGTCAACTTTTGAAGGGTCCTTGCCGGAAAAGGCGCCGCCGCCGTGGCGTGCCATGCCGCCGTAGCTGTCGACTATGATCTTGCGTCCGGTCAAACCGCAGTCGCCGACCGGTCCGCCGATCACGAACTGGCCGGTCGGATTGATGTAGAATTTGGTGTCCTTGTGCACCCATTCTCTCGGCAATACCGGCAGAATGATTTCGTCCATCACCGCTTCATGGATCGCCTTGTTGCTGATGTCGGGCGAATGCTGGGTCGACAGCACCACCGCATCGATCGCGACCGGCTTGTGATTTTCATAGCGCATGGTAACTTGGCTTTTCGCGTCTGGACGCAGCCAAGGCAGCGTCTTGTTCTTGCGCACTTCGGCCTGGCGCTTGACCAACAGATGCGAATACTGGATCGGCGCCGGCATCAACACGTCGGTTTCGTTCGTTGCATAGCCGAACATCAGGCCCTGGTCGCCCGCGCCCTGCTCATGGTTTTCGGCTTCATCGACGCCCATTGCAATATCGGAAGATTGTTTGCCGATCGCATTCAACACCGCGCAGCTTTGGCCGTCGAAACCGATATCGCCGTGATCGTAGCCGATATCGCAAACGGTCTTGCGCACCAGTTCTTCCAGATCGACCCAGGCATTGGTCGTAATCTCGCCGGCGATGATCACCATGCCGGTTTTTACCATCGTTTCGCAGGCGACACGCGATCTGGGATCCTGCGCCAGCAGCGCATCCAATATCGCATCGGAAATCTGGTCCGCGACCTTGTCGGGATGCCCTTCCGAAACCGATTCCGAGGTAAAAATGAAATTGTTGCTCATAGAAGTGCCCTTTAAAAACTAAAAACGTTGTTATTTCGATAGCAGTCGCGTTCCGCCTCAAGCGGGGGGGATTTATTCTGCTGATTTTGTAGAATCAAACTAAGGACTTCTTCCCGGTCAATCACTTTAGCCTCAAAATACCTCTTACACTTTGAGCATTGATAATCGTAGGTAGGTACATTTTCTACCTCAGTCTTATTGTTGATCATGGCTGTAGCGAAGAAGGCCTAATATTACTTATAGTTAAGCGCTCTCTGTTTAATATGTGAAAGTTAATTCCATCGATTAGGCTGTTTCTCGGCCACGCCGAACGCGGAGGAGACCACATCAGTGCGTAGCCGTTTTTCGGGATCGAGTGTCGGTGCGCGCAAGCGTCGGGTTTCGACCTCCCAAATCCACCCGCTTACCACGACGTCTTTCGGGATCAGGGGATGCGTTCGGAAGGTGTCGATGGTTTTCATACAGGCGAGCACCCATAAACTGGCGTTGTTGTGCCCCTCGGCTCCATAGCGGCGACGTGTTGCCCAAAAATCGGAATCTTGGACCCGCTGTTCAAGCTTATTTTTTAATGCAGTCATGTTGTCCTCCATCATAAAAAAATTGCTTAAGCAAAAGCCTAAGGTGATTGAGTATCATCACCACATTGACTTTAAGCAATTCATATGCCAGCTTTATATGTCCTTATAAATCAATAACATGAATTATATTGCCAAGATTAATATGGTACCTCCAACTCATCGATCGATCAGCAGTCCAAAAGAAAATTATTTTTAATATCAGTTGATTGAAAATTTTGAAGCAAACTTTCCCGCTGGGAAAATAAATTTCGCACAGAATAGTAAGGTCGCTAAGGGATTCTATTCTATTGGGTGACCGTAAGGATTCGTGCGAAAATGGGAATCAGCAGATTAGCTCATGTGACAATGCTTATATGAGCAGGGTAGCTTACGTTACAGGTTGAGGGTTCGCATCGCCCCATAGCCGCGATTGAATTGATTAATTTTAACGCCACAAAATACGCTAAAACTGCTCACTTATTCTGACCTGGGACAGTCAGAATAAGCTTTAAAAGACAGTGCAATAATGAAGCTACTTAATCTCGTTGGCTTTTGTCTTAGTTTTAGTCATTAGGTTGGGCGGCGGGCCGATTGGATCGAAGTTTTTCAGCAACGGCACGTCATCTTTGTTAACCCAGAGCACATCCATGTTGTAGGAGCCTTGCGGTCCCCAGCCACCGAAGAATTGCTTACCGTCCGGCGTGAACGACCAGCACATGTCTTCGCCGGCCGTATTGATGGTGTCGCCGAGGTTCAAGGGCTCCTGCCATTCCCCCTGGGGATTCTGATAGGCAATCCATTCGTCGTGGCCGCCACGCGACCCCATGTCGGTACGCATGCTGGTAATGATCAGGCTTTTGCCGTCCTTCGACAGTCCGGTCCAGTGCAAATGATCCCGGTACGGCGAATTGATTCGTGTCCCCAGGCTTTGCGGTTTCTGCCAGGTGCCATTCTTCTTTTCGACCTTCCAGATATCGCTGTCCTGGGTCACCCCCGGCTGCTGGTAGCTGAAATAAATCAGGCTGTCCGAGGCAATGATCGGGCAATGCTCCTCGCCGGTCGGGGTGTTCAGATGCGGCAGTTCCGGCACCTCGTTCCAGCTCTTGGCTGGTTGCCAGACGCCATCGATTTTTTGCACCACATACAAATCACCAGTCGACAGATTGCCCGGCTGGTAGCGGGTGAAATAAATCGCATTACCGTCATCCGACAGGCTAGGCTCCAGTTCCCAGGCGTCGGTATTAATGTTCGGGCCTACCTTGGGATCGATGCCCGGTCCGAGATGAACCGGCGTTTGCCAGACGCCGTTGACGTTGTGCGCCATCCAGATGTCAAAACTGTAAGGATTGCCTTTGGATTCGATGACGCCCGGACGAGTCGAAACGAACAATGCGGTCTTGCCGTCGGCGCTGTAGGTCAGTTCGAATTCAGCGGCATCCGAATTGATCGGCGCGCCAAGGCTTTTAGCCAACGAAGGTGCTTTCGCATCTGCAGCGGACGGCATGTCCATGCCGGGCATCGCGTAAGACGCGCTCTGTCCCAACAGCAGTGCCAATCCAACGATACGGAGATTGAGGTTCGGGGATTTTGTTTTCATAGTGTCTGTGTGTCTAATAAGTTCTTCTGGATCGTTCAAAAGTGAGTGTTGTGGTTTGCCGGGATCAAGCCTGGGGTTTTTCCGTTTCGAACAGAATGGCCTGCATCGGGTAGCGCATCGGGCTGGAGCCGAACTCTTTCTTGAAGGCATCGGCCAATTCTTTCACGATTTCCTCAGGATCAACGCCGCCACGATCCCTGATTTCAAAAATCACCGGCGTATAGACCAAGGCCCGCGCAAACGCCGTCACATCGAGAATATCGTATTCGTGGCGTTGAACGGAAATGACCACCGGATCGAAGCCGATCTGCAGCAACTGCTCCTTGAGCGGATCGATTTGATGGCAGGACACCGGATCGAATAAGAACTGTGGCGGATCGGACGGAAAGTAGCGCTTGAGCACTTCAAAGCTCAAACTGGCAAACGGGTTATAGCGTGCCGAATCCCAAACGCGGAACAGGTAGCGGCCGCCCGGCTTCAAGGTCCGGTACACCTCGCAAAAGCCCTTGTCGCGGTCGAAAAACATAATCCCGAACTGGCAGACCACCGCATCGAACACTTCATCAGCGAACGGCAGCGCGGTGGCGTCGGCGGTCTGGAAGGTGACCTGTTCACCTGGCTGAAACTTTTGCCGGGCCACGTCCATCATCGTCTCGCTGATGTCGATCGCGGTCAGGTGGGCTTCTTTCGCCAATAAGTTGCGCAAGTGGCGCGTCACGATGCCGGTGCCGGCGGCGATTTCCAGCACGTCCACCGGCGCTTGCTCGGCGACGCGCCGTGCGGTATCGGCGCCGTAATGCTCGAACAGCACCGGCCCAAGATCGCGGTCATACGGAATGACAACCTCATCAACATAGCCAGCCATCGTTATTTTCCTCTGCCAACCCCAAAGGGGGCATTTTTAAAAATAGTCAGAAACCCTGCGGTTTCATTCCTTCGTTTTATTGCGCGGCGAGTTCGGCATTATGCTCGATCACATACATGAACCGAACCAGCGTCTCGCGCTCGGCATGGTCCTTGAACCAGCCGTTCTCGGCCATGCGCGCCTCGCACAGGAAGGCGTTGCCTTCGGCCACAAACTCGGCCTGGAGCGTACGGGAGACTTCATAATTCTTGACCCAGTGATTGCGGATATTCGGCGTGAAGTCGTGCTGGACATAGCGGAATGACAAGGCCTGCAGCGCCTGATCCATGCGCGTATGGCCGGGCAGCAGGATCGCATCGGGATCATCCTCTTCCTTGGCCTGAAACGCCGCGATGATCATGCGGCCGCCGGGTCGCAATCTGGCGTTGAGCTTGGCCAGCGTCTTGTTGTAATCGCCCATGAAGTAGATCGAATCGATGGCCAGGATCACATCGTAAGCCTTGCCGGGCAGTTCGTCGTGAATCAGGTCCGCGCACCGGAAATTCAGGGTGGCGGCTTTATCCCGGGTTCTTTCCTGCGCCTGGGCAATCGCGGCATCGGCATAATCAAGCCCCAGAATGTGGCAGCCCGCCTTTTCGTGCAGGTACTCGGTGATGTGGCCGTTGGAGCAGCCGACTTCCAGTACCTTCTCGCCGGGCCTCAGCAATGACGCCAGAAAATCCATCTCGTCGCTATCCATCATCCCGTGCTGGCACAGGTCCCTGCCATAAACAGCCTCACAGAAGCGCGAATGCGCAGGGCTTTCGGCCGCGCGCCGGAAATAGTCGTTGTACCAGGCCTTGGAAAACATTTCTGCCTGACCCATGTCGGCCGTGTGGCTGATCAGTTCATTCATGCTTTGTTCCATGCGTGCCTCTTGCTCTCGTAAGTTATCATATTACCATTTTCTAATATATATCATAATCACTGTCCGTTTCTCAAATAGTTTCAGAATACGGCCTGCATCTCTCACCTAGAACCAGAAAAACGGCCATTCGGGTTCACTAATCCTGCCTTCTCTTATTGGGCTTCTTTTCCGCAGGGGGATTTAGGGCATTTTTTGAGCGAATCCTTAATGCGCATCATCCGTATGCCATGCCGGCAGCATGTAAATGTCATGGGGCTTTAAACCTATCTTTTTCAGTGTATCGATACTGGTTTTCTTGGTCATTTTGTGCAAATCAATTACGGTAATCGAGCCATCGTCCATGTCGGGCAAATTTAAAAAATTGTTCTGCACAAACGCATAGCGTTCATCGGGCGAAAAGACGACATGATGAGAGCCAGCGGCGGTTGGAATCGATTTCAACAGCACAGGTTTTGCGATGGATTGGCCGCTGATGTCGAAAATGTTCAAAGCGCCCGGCTTTGCGGTGGTGACGTATAACCGGTCGTGTGCCCGGTTAAAGTAAATTTCTAAAGGAACGCCTTGCTGAATTTCCGAAAAATCATAAACGGGCTGAAAATCAAACGTGTCAGTATTGGCCTGCCAGGTCGCTTTCCATAATTTGCCTTCGAACAGAGTATTGATATAAGCCAGCGGGGGATTCGCATGCGGCACAAATACCGCTTCTACCGGCGCGGACCCCGAAGGACTGGGTTGGCCGGACAATTTATGCGTGGACAGTACTTTACCGCTCGTCGCTTCAATCACGGTAACGGTTTCCCCCGGATCTTTCAGGTCGGACGGGCGCACGGTACTGGTAACGATTAGCCGATTGATCTCTTCTTGCAGCCCAATGCCGTGCGGGTACCGAATCAATGTATCCTGGCCATTGGCGGCAATGACCTGTCTGACTTTATCCGTCTGTGCATCGCCGACAATCACGTTACTCGATCCCATACAAGTGAGATACCAAGTTCTTTGGTCTGCGGTGAACGCCATGTCTTCGCCGACTTCACACTCCGGCACATCCAGTGGTTCGATGATATACGGCGTACGCTTCATGTCGATTACGCGCAAGGCGCCGTTGCCCAAGGCGGTGATATAGGCCTTGCTCAAATCCTTGTTGTAAAAGAAATGATGAGAAACCGTATCCGGCGGTAGCGGCAGATCGGTTAAGATTTTGCCGAATTGCGGCGAATCAGGATCGACATCAAGGATCGCAATGCCTTCCCGGCGCGGCGTGCTGCCGGGTTTGCTGTCGTAGTTCACCATCGCCAATATTTCGGCATGGGCCATCGTTGAAATCAGCAGCAACAGGCTGCACAGGGTCTTTGCGATTGTTTTCTGGATCATGGTCATGACTCGAATTGAATGTCGAAATTTTAAAAGTGCTCATTTGTAAACGGTTACAAACTTACTATTTAACTCATTTAAACTTCCGCTGTTGCCGGTCGACCGGAGGGTAGGGCGCTGCTTGTTTTTAAGGAAACTCTGATTAAGTTGATTCCGTTCATGGTTCGACAAGCTCACCATGAACGGAATCAACAGCTTACCGCTCGTCCTGAGCTCGTCGAAGGACTTAATCAGAGTTTCCTTAAGGTCATGCTTTAAACAAGCCTCCTAATAATTCGTCATAGCACTGCGTTAAAGGCAGGGTGGAGTGTTCGATTTTCATGCGCAACAATGCCCCTTGCCAGGCATTGATCCAAAGATCTGCCATTTCCCGTGCGGATTTGTCAGCGCGAATCGAACCTTCCCTTTGAGCGCAACTTAAAGCCAGCTCCCAAGCGTCACGATAACTGTCCAGCGCGGTCTTCAAGGCCATTCGGCAGACACCGCTGGTGTCACCGACTTCACCCATTAAATTTCCTAATAAACAGCCCCCCTTGAATTCGGTGGCTTCCAGTTCCCTCATGGTTTCTTGGACATAACGCTCCATGGCCCCTAGCGCATTGCCTTCGGATTGTTCCAGATAACTTTGCAACCGTTCCACATAGATCGTTATGTAGTAAGTGATTGACGCGGCTGCAAAGTCTTCTTTACTGCTGAAATAGCTGTAAAAAGAGCCTTTAGGAATTTTTACAGCATCAAGAATCTCTTTGAGTCCTGTCCCATGAAAGCCCTGGAGCATCAGCAAGGAGACGCCTTGATTGAGTAAAGTTTCACGCTTGGTTTGTTTTTGAGTGATCTTTTGCATGCACACAATATACGACCGGTCGTCTATAATGTCAAAAAAATTAGACCGGCCGTCTTTTTTTATTCAGTCTGTTTATTCCCCGTTTTTGAGAGATAGGGATCGACGTTTAATCCTCAAAGCGACCTCCTGACAAACGCTAACTTTCTGTTATACCTCTAATTCTTATAACTATGTCTTGAAACTTATTTCTGAATAACTCATACTGCGAATGAGTTTTCGGAGGTTGTATGCTTGTCGGTTATGCCCGCGTTTCCACGCAAGACCAAAATCCCGCGCTGCAACTGGACGCGCTAAAAGCGGCAGGCTGCGAAAAGCTATTCGTCGAAAAAGCGTCCGGTGCCCAGCGTGATCGGCCGGAGCTGTCAGCAGCGCTGGACTATCTCAGAGCAGGGGACAGCCTGGTGGTCTGGAAACTCGACCGTTTGGCCCGTTCCCTGAAGCAACTGATCGAAACGGTAGAGCTACTGGAAAGCCGGAATATTGGGCTCCGCTCGCTGACCAAAGCGATTGACACTACGACCGCCGGCGGCAAATTGATCTTTCATGTGTTCGGCGCCCTGGCCGAGTTCGAACGTTCGATCATTCGCGAGCGCACCAAAGCCGGCCTGGAAGCGGCCCGCGCCCGAGGTAAAAAAGGGGGCCGTCCTCCTTCGTTGGACGCGAAAGACCTGGCGGCCGCCAAAGCGATGCTATCCGATCCGGAGATTACGATGGAAGAGGTGGCCAAACGTCTTCGTGTAGCACCCTCTACGTTATACCGACATCTGCCGGGAGGCAGGGGAGCAATTCAGGAGACTGAGCCATGCTGACACCGGTCGCCTATCTCGAAGCCAAGGATGCCAGCCGGAATATTCACCGCGCCTATTCGATTGCTTATGGCCAAGACCTCTTCGGCAACTGGGTCGTGGAAACCACTTATGGACGCATTGGAGCCAAAGGGCGGACTATCGTGACTGTCGTCGACAATGAAGAGGAAGCGCTCAATTATGTTCAAAAAGCGCTTAAACGCAGGCGGTCTTCTCCGAAGCGGATCGGCGTCGGCTACGAAGATCTGATGGCAGTGGAGCTTGATTGATCACAATTTAGATACACATTGTGTATCTACTATGTTAGGATTCATTTCTAATGATGATGAAATGAGGTTCCCATGCCCACCAAGCACCAAATACCCACGGATACGCAGACCCATGCAGTCAATTTACGGGTGCGCAGTGACATTCGCTCCTTGATTGATCGAGCAGCCAGAGCTCAGGGTAAAACCCGCTCCGATTTTATGATTGATGCGGCGCGGCGTGCCGCCGAAGAGTCCTTGCTCGATCAAACCCTCGTGCGCGTCGATCAAAAAACGTATGACTATTTTCTCGAGGTGCTGGATCAGCCGCCGAGCGGTGAGGGCTTTGAACGCCTGATGGCTGCGGCCAAACCTTGGCAGGAATAATGCTGTCCGCGCCGATTCCGCTCTCGGCGGAACATCGGCTGGATGACTTTGCCTGCGGAGTTGATAGTCTGGACGATTGGCTTAAGCGGCGCGCTCGCTCTAACCAGGTAAGCGGCGCCTCACGCACCTATGTGGTCGCCGAAGGCGCTCAGGTGGTCGGATATTACTGCCTGGCCTCCGGAGCGTTGGCTTTAAGCGATGCACCGGCTTTAGTGCGTCGCAATATGCCCGATCCCATACCGGTCGCCATACTCGGACGTCTGGCCATCCATCAAGCCTGGCAAGGTCGAGGCGTGGGTGTCGCGCTGTTGCAAGACGCGGTGTTGCGTACGCTCCAGGCGATTGACATTCTCGGCATCCGGGGCCTTCTGGTGCATGCCCTCTCCGTTGAAGCCAAGGCTTTTTATGAGCATCATGGCTTTGTGGCTTCACCGACCCAGCCAATGACGTTGATCTTGTCATTGAAGCGAAAAGTTATGGAACATGACCACAGATGACGCAGGCAAGATTCCTAGACCATGACCTCCTCAAGCGCTCTTCCATCGGTTGCCCAGGAATTGGCTCCGCTTTTTAGCGATATCACCGCCATTATCCGGCAATCTAGGCAGCAGGTGCAGCTGGCCGTGAACAGTGCGATGGTGCACTGCTACTGGCATATCGGCCGACTCATTGTCGAACATGAACAGCAAGGACAGGCCCGTGCTGCCTACGGCAAACGCCAACTGGAGGCACTGTCAGAACAACTGACGGCGGAATTCGGGAAAGGCTTTGATGCCACCAACCTGCGCAATATGCGGCGTTTTTATTTGATGTTTCCGATTCGGGAGACGGTGTCTCTCGAATTGAGTTGGTCGCATTATAATGTCTTGGCGCGCGTAGAAAACGCCAATGCCCGAAGCTGGTATCAACAGGAAGCAATTCAACAACACTGGAGTGTCCGCGCACTGGATCGACAAATCAGCAAACTTTATTACGAACGCCTGTTGTCCAGTCGCGACAAAGCAGCGGTTCAGGCCGAAGCGGAGCAAAAAATTGCCGAAACGGAACCATTGGTTTTATCCGCCAAGGATTATCTCCGCGATCCTTATATCCTCGACTTTCTGAATCTACCCAACCAACGGCTTTTGGAATCCGATCTGGAACAGGGCCTGCTCGACAATCTGCAGGCTTTCTTGCTGGAACTCGGTAAAGGCTTCGCATTCGTGGCCCGGCAACAGCGCATTCGGACAGAAGATCAGGACTTTTACATCGACCTGGTGTTCTATCACTTCAAATTGAAGTGTTTTTTGTTGATCGATCTGAAGCTGGGCAAACTGACCCATCAGGACGTCGGCCAGATGGACAGCTATGTGCGGATTTACGATCAACAGCAGCGGGCGGCGGATGATAATCCCACGATCGGCCTGATCCTGTGCAGCCAGAAAAGCGAAGCGGTCGTGAAATATTCGGTGCTGACCGACAGCGAACAGCTGTTTGCTGCCAAATACTTGCCTTATCTGCCGAGCGAAGAAGAGCTAAAGCGCGAACTAGAAATGGATCGGCTTAAAGTGCAAGCGCAATTGCTGAGTAGGACAGATGAAGCGAAGAATAATTGAGCATATGAGGAAAATGCTGAAAATGGGTGAAGTGCGACAGGGTAGGGCCGCGCCTGGAATCGTACGGGAAGAGTGTACTGAGATAAAGATAAGGCGATGATTAAAAGCCAGAGACTGCGCGACTTCTGATTTTTTCTCACCTCACGATCTGGCTCCAAACCTCTATGGGACAGGGCGAGAAAGCACGACACCTGCAAAAACATAAAATATACTCAGGTCCTAGCGTTCAAGCCCAATCGAACTTTATGGCCAGAAGAAAAAACAGCGCATTTGAAGATCTCATTGAAATCGCGGCGGCATTGCCCTGGTGGCTGTCGTTGAGCCTGGCGGCGATTTCTTATGTTGTCATTCATCATTATGCCGGCATTCCACTCCCTGTCCTCACGGATCCGAAGCAGATGGGACAGATGGTAACGAGCCAGATGATCAAGACCTTCGCCACTTTCGGCCAATATCTCGTGCCGCTGGCTTTTGGAATCGGCGCGCTCGTATCGGTCACCAAGCGGAAAAAACGCGCCAATCTCTTTCAGTCGATCGCTAAGCAATTCGGCAAAAGCGCCTTGAACGGGATTACCTGGCGTGAATTCGAGATGTTGGTTGGCGAGTGGTTTCGCCGGCAAGGCTACACGATCACCGAAACAGGCGGCGTCGCCGATGGGGGCGTGGATCTGATTCTGACAAAAGCCGGGGAGACCTACCTGGTGCAATGCAAACACTGGAAGGCCTACAAAGTCGGCGTGAACGTCGTGCGCGAACTTCTGGGCGTGATGGTCACGCGGGGCGCGGCCGGCGGCTATCTCGTCACCTCCGGCGTCTTCACGGACGAAGCGCGGCGTTTCGCGGAGGCCAGTAATATTGCCTTAATCGATGGCGAAAAATTAGCCCACTTGCTGAGCGAAACCCCCGCGGCACAGCCAGCACCGCCGGCCGGCCGTTCGACGACAGCTACACAGCCGCAGGCTTCACCCTCATGCCCCAAATGTGGATCCACGATGGTAATCCGCCATGCTACGAAAGGCGCGCATGCCGGCAGCACCTTCTGGGGCTGTTCGCGCTTTCCCGGTTGTCGGGGGATTCTCTCGCGCTCTTAAAGTCCTATGGCTCTGCGGATGTCCTTAATCAAAAGGAACAGGTGATACGGGTCTGTTGCAGAAGGGAAGAAATTAAAATGCTCGTAAAAACTTTTAGCTTCGTCGTTCTTTGCATGAACCAATAAGGCCCGAATGCCGACAATATCGGCTGCCTGCGCGGTGCGCTGCATGGCGTCTCGCAAAAGGCCTGCGCCAACCCCTTTGCCTTGCCAAGCAAGATCTACCGCGAAACGTCCTAATAACATCGTCGGAACGGGCTGACGGGAGAGCCCTTTGGTCAATCGCTCGGGGGCATCTTCATAGACGACGCTGCCGGCGAGGAGCGTGTAGTAGCCGATGATAACATTATCCGCTATGCCAACGTAAGTCTGCGCTCCGTCCGCGCGTTGGCTCATCAGCGCATAACGCTGCAAATACAGGTTGAGATGTGCTTGCCCGCAATCGAAAGCCTCAACGTTATGGGTGCGTTGCAGCTTTTCGATGCGCGGATTAGTTTTCCGCGGCAGGGGCATCGAAGAAACTGGGCTCCCTCATCAAGCGTTCAAGCCGTGGCAGGGCGCGCGTCGGGGCGTCGAGCGCCGCCTGAAAAGCTTCCCATTGTTCGGCGTTCAGCCCAAAATGTCGGCGATCCGCCAAAACTTCATTGGCCGCGCTGAGCGCATTTTCCAGAATGAAGTCACTGACCGATTTATGCTTGAGCAAGGCGGCCGCTTGCAGCGCTTCTTTGGCTTTCGGATCAATCCGGAGATCAATCCGGTTGCTGCGCTTGTTCGTTTTCATATCGGTTACCTCCTCTTTGCTAATTTAGCACAAACGTACACACATTAACAGTACATCATCCGCATCTCAAAAACACGATTTTTAGAACAATCTGCGCTCTCTCAAAAACAAGGACTATCGTAACGGTCGTCAATAATGAAGAGGAAGCACTTAAACATGTGCAAAAAGCGCTTAAACGCCGGCAGTCTGCCCCTAAGCGGATCGGCGTTGGCTATGAAGTTCGCGCGACATTCGATCTGGATCAGTAGCAGACTTTTAAAATCCTATTATTAAAACCAGCTATTGGGATTGCCAGGCAAAAGTCGACCCCTTTCTGCCGTTCACCCTCGTCAATAAGTTATGACTGATGTACTTCAATTAGCGGTCATTCTTTATATATGTTAAGTTTTGGATCAGACTGGTTTTAGCTTTCAAGAATTGCAGGCGTGGGACAAGGCGACGCCGGCGAAGCTTTCAACGTGGTCCCTTGCGGCGTGTAGCAATTGGGATCCGCGGGCGCGTCTTCAGCGGTCCGGCCATGGATGCCCCAGGTCAGCGGTTGATCCTGAGCGTAGCGCTTGCCGAGTTCCTGCGCGATTTGGGCTCTTGCCAATTCGACGCCCAGATAAAAAGCATGCCCGCCATCGTTCTCGACGCCCAAATGCGGATATAAGGCAAAAGGATCGTTGTCGGACCATAATCCGTCACGATTGAAGATGTGAATTCCTTCGGCTGTAATCATGATGCGAAAACTGGGGTCACGGATAGCGGCCTGTAATTCCTGTATTTCGGCCAGCGACAACGGAAACGGTGCCCGTTCATGCAGTACCATCAAGTTATCATCAATATGCTTCGGCAATCGGTTGCTTTCCCGTGCGGCCAGCATGATGCGGCGAGCCAGATCGGCTTCCTTGATGGCCTTGCAGGCATGCTTGCTCACTTGCGTCGCCAGAATGTGGCGTACGTGCAGTTCCGAACAAATGCCCAACAGCATGGCATTCATCCCGGCGGTATCGGCATGGGTCAGTTCGGTGAGATTCCCTACGCCCATCATCATTTCCACGTCCGGGTGCCGCCGCCGTACTTCGTGGTAGCGGACAATAGAATCGGTGAAGCCAAAGTGGATGGGGTCGATAATCGGATCGACGATGAACGACCGAGCCTTGGCCTGCATTTTGGCGATAACGCGATCAAGCGAATCCAGATCGGCGTGCGGTGTGGAAATCAGCACTGGTGTCGAAGCCACCTCATCGGCAATCCATAGTGTTTCTTCATTAAGGCTCAACAGAAAATCAGCACCCGCACGTCCCGCCAACAATAAATTCTCGGGGTCAAGCGAATCCACGCTGACCAAAAAACCTTCGTTCTTCAACGCCTTGATGGCGTCGGCCAAATGGGGAAACGGCGTCGCCGGCAAACACCCCAGATCAATGACATCCGCACCGTCACGCCGGTAAGCCTCGGCGCGGTGAATGATGGCCGGGACATCAATGTGAGGCGCCTCGACAACCTCACCAAAGATAAGCAGTTCATAACGGCTCAGGTCCGAGCGTTTTCGCGCTTTGCCAAAGAATTCCGGCAAATCGTTCAGCTCCTCCGGTCCTCGTTCTACCGGTATACCGAGTTCTTGAGATAACGATTCTAAATCACCTCGGCAGCGGCCGGGAACCAGAATCCGGTCGGCACCAAAAGTGTCGGCCAAACGACGTTTAATCATATCGGCGGTCATCAGCGCAGCCACCGTAATGCCCAAGACATGAACGGTGTATTCAAATTCCGGCGCCATGTCTTCAATAGTGCGCCGCAATTGCTTTTCGGCCAATTTGCCGGTAAGGAACAGAATATGTTCAGCCATCTGTTACGCATGCTCAAAGACGACGCCACAGGCAACACTCAACCTGTTCCGGTTAAGGCGGTTGGATGCGTATTAGCCAAATTGATGCGTTCGAAATATTTTTTTAACTCCACCTTGATCGGCATGAAATACACATGCCAACCGTTCTCCGCCGCCGAGCCGATCAGCCGGTTGGCGAACGCGACATTCCAATCGTAATCGGGCCGGAAATGCTTGGGAAATTTGACATGATTCTTCACTTCCCAATAATTCTGCGAGGCCGACGTCACCACAGGGCTGATACCGATATAGGTTTCCAGGCCATCCATGTGCTCGGCAAACAGTTCCACCAGACGATGATCGTAGAACGGTTGCGAAAAAAAGCCGTTGGCGCCGGCATCGGCCTTGCGCTGGATATAATGGCATTCGTGTTGCATGCCTTGTCGATGCGGATCAAACCCGGCATAGATGTTCAGTTTTGGAAAGCGCCTGCGTACCGCCCGGATCAGGTCTACCACGTCGGTATTGCAGTAGCTGCGTTTCAGGCCTTCAGGAGGATCGCCAGTCACCAGTAACACGTTGTCGAGCTGGTAATCCTCGATGATGCGATACAGCTCGCCGCTTTCGATTTTGAAATCGATGGCCCGGAAATGCGGAATAAACCGGTATTGGTTTCGATCGACATGTCTCGCCAGTTCCCAACTGCGCATATCGAAGCGCTGGATATCCGGTACGTTGATGATGTTAATGCAGTCATTCAGACTCTGCACAAACGCATATTGTTTTTCAAAGGCATCCAAGTTTCTGGGGACGATTTCAAACGAAATATTCATTAAAACAACCCACTGATCACGCCGTCGTCGCTGATGTCGATCCGTTCTGCGGCCGGAGCTTTCGGCAGGCCCGGCATGGTCATCATATCGCCGGCAATCGCGACGATGAAACCGGCACCGTTGGCGAGGCGCACTTCGCTAATTTCGACGGTGTGACCGCTCGGTGCGCCCTTGTTGTTGGGATTGGTCGAAAACGACATCTGGGTTTTCGCCATGCAGATCGGGAAATGACCGTAGTTGGTCTGCAAGGCTTTAATCTCGCCCATGATCTTCGGGCTTGCGCTGACGCTGCCGGCACCGTATAGCTTGGTGGCGATGGCTTCGATCTTGTTCCACAGCGGCAGGTCATCGTCGTAAACGTAATTGAAGGCCGGCTCGCGGCTGTCGACGATGTTCAAAATTTCGCGTGCCAGTTCTTCCGCACCCGCCCCGCCGTGCGCCCAGTGTTTGGCGACCACGCATTTCGCGCCCAAGGCCTCGCATTGAGTTTTGAGCAATTCGATTTCGGCGTCGGTGTCGAAGGTGAAATGATTAATGCTGACCACGCAAGGCAGGCCGTAGTGGCTTTGGATATTGTGTAAATGGCGCTCCAGGTTGGCGAAGCCTTTTTTCAAGGCTGCCAGGTTTTCCTGATTCAATTCATCCTTGCCGACGCCGCCATGGAATTTCAGCGCCCGTACCGTAGCGACCAATACCACCGCCGACGGCTTCAGGCCGGACGTCCGGCATTTGATGTCCAGAAACTTCTCGGCCCCTAGATCGGCACCGAAGCCGGCTTCGGTGACCGCGTAATCGGCCAATTTCAACGCGGTTTTGGTGGCGGTGACGGTATTGCAGCCGTGGGCAATGTTAGCGAACGGGCCGCCGTGAATGATTGCCAGATTATTTTCCAGGGTTTGCACCAGATTGGGTTTGATGGCATCTTTCAGCACCGCCGCCATCGCGCCGTGGGCATTTAAATCTTTGGCGTAAACCGGCGTGACTTTATCGGATTTGTAACCGATGACGATACGCCCCAGTCGTTCTTTTAGATCGGCTCGGCTGGTGGCCAGGCACAGAATCGCCATCACTTCCGAAGCCACGACGATATCGAAGCCGTCCTCGCGCAGATAACCGTTGGCAGCGCCCCCCATGCCGACCACGATCTTGCGCAGAGCCCGGTCGTTCATGTCGATGACGCGCTTCCATTGAATGCGGCGTGGGTCGATATCCAGTGCATTGCCATGGTTGATGTGGTTATCGATCAACGCCGATAACAAATTATGCGCAACGCCGATGGCATGAAAGTCACCGGTAAAATGCAGATTGATGTCTTCCATCGGCACCACTTGCGCATAACCGCCGCCGGCGGCACCGCCTTTCACGCCGAAGCAAGGGCCGAGCGAGGGCTCGCGCAGACACATGATGGCTTGCTTACCGATGCGGTTCAAGGCGTCGCCGAGGCCAACCGTAGTGGTGGTTTTACCTTCGCCAGCCGGTGTCGGGCTGATCGCCGTGACCAGAATCAGCTTGCCGTCAGGTTTATCGGCGAGACTGTTCACATATTCCAATGAAATTTTGGTTTTGTAATGGCCGTAAGGATCGAGATGTTCGGTGGGAATGCCAAATTTTTCGCCAGCCAATTCAATGATGGGGCGCATTTTGGCTTGTTGGGCGATTTCTATGTCGGACATGGGGCGTTCCAAAGAAAGGAGTCAAATCTGATTTTAAATCGGTGTTTGTGAAACCCCGGCACTCAGCCGGGGTGATTGATACCGGAATGCGCGTTAGCCTAACGAAGCACGCAAGGTTTTAGCGGCGGCCACCATGTTGGTCAGCGCCGGTATCACCTCAGCCCACTGGCGGGTTTTCAGGCCGCAATCCGGATTGACCCACAGCTGTTCAGCGGGAATGCGCTCGGCGGCCTTGCGCATCAGCGCCACGATATGCTGCTCGCTCGGAATATTCGGCGAATGGATGTCGTACACGCCGGGGCCAATGCCGTTCGGGTAATTGAAATGTTCGAAAGCATCCAGTAACTCCATGTCGGAACGCGAGGTCTCGATGGTGATGGCATCGGCGTCCATGTCGGCGATTGCGGCGATGATGTCGTTGAACTCGGAGTAACACATGTGGGTGTGAATCTGGGTTTCATCGGCCACGCCGTTAGCAGTGATACGGAACGATTCCACCGCCCAATCCAGATACGCCTGCCATTGCGATTGACGTAGCGGCAAGCCTTCGCGCAAGGCCGCCTCGTCGATTTGTATCACGCCAATCCCTGCCTTCTCCAGATCCAGCACTTCCTCGCGGATAGCCAGCGCCAGTTGCTTGCAGGTGACCGAGCGCGGTTGATCGTCGCGAACGAACGACCAATTCAGGATGGTCACCGGCCCGGTCAGCATGCCTTTCATTGGCTTGTCGGTCAGCGATTGGGCATAACTGATCCATTCGACGGTCATCGGGCGCGGACGGCTGATGTCGCCGAACAGGATGGGCGGTTTGACGCAGCGCGATCCGTAAGACTGTACCCATCCAGACTGGCTGAAGACGTAGCCATCAAGTTGTTCGCCGAAGTATTCCACCATATCGTTGCGTTCGGCTTCGCCATGCACGAACACGTCCAGGCCCAGCGCCTCCTGTTCGCGCACGCAACGGGCGATTTCGGCTTGCATCGCGGCTTGATAACCGGCTGCATCCAATTTTCCGGACTTGAATTGGCTACGTGCCAGGCGAATTTCCGAAGTCTGTGGAAACGAACCGATGGTCGTTGTGGGAAATTTGGGTAGTTTTAACAACGCGGCCTGCTTAAGCGCGCGTTGCGCATAAGGGCTCTGGCGCTGGCCGAGTTTTGCGTCGATCTTGGCCAGTGCGGCCTTGACCGCCGGATTGTTGACCCGCGATGAGTTGCGGCGCGCCTCGATGGCGGCGCGGTTGGCGTCCAGTTCGGCTTTGACCGCATCGCGCCCCCAATTCAGAGCCGTGGCCAGCACTTGCAGTTCGCCGAGTTTCTGTTTGGCAAAGGCCAGCCAGGATTTGATTTCAGCGTCGAGTTTCTGCTCGCTGTCCAGATCGACCGGCACGTGCAGCAGCGAGCACGACGGCGCAAGCCACAGGCGTTCGCCCAGTTGTTGCGCGATCGGTTCAAGCCAATCCAGCACGGCGTTGAGGTCGGTCTTCCAGATGTTGCGGCCGTTGATCACTCCGAGTGACAACACCTTGTCCGTTGATAATTGATTAATCAGCGGCTCGATGTCATCGCGGCCGTTGACGGCATCGACATGCAGGCCGGCCACCGGTAAATTGGCGGCGAGACTGCGCTTTTCCGCCAGTTGGCCGAAATAAGTCGCCAGCAACAGTTTGATCCGGCAATCTTGCAAGTGCTGATAGGCGGTGTTGAAAGCATTTTGCCACTCGGCATCGAGTTCTGTGACCAGAATCGGTTCGTCGATTTGCACCCATTCAACGCCTTGAGCGGCGAGCGTTTCCAGCAATTCGGCGTAAACCGGCAGCAGCTTCGGCAACAGTGCGAGCTTGTTGGAATTGTCCTTGGCTTTGCCCAGCAAGAGGTAGGTGACCGGGCCGATAATCACCGGCTTGGCGATGACGCCCTGGGCCTTGGCTTCCTCCAGTTGTTCGAGCAAGCGAGAAGCATCCAGCTTGAATGCGGTGGCTGCGGTGAATTCGGGCACGATGTAGTGGTAGTTGGTATCGAACCATTTGGTCATTTCGCCGGCGGCTACGCCCCCGCAGCACTGAGCATCGCTGGCGGATTGCGCTGAACGGCCACGAGCGACGCGGAAGTAATTGTCCAGCGCATCGCCGTGGAAATCTTGTACCCGCTCCGGCAAATTGCCCAAGGTAAAGCTCATGTCCAGCACTTGGTCGTAAAAGGCGAAGTCGCCGACCGGCACCCAATCCAATCCGGATTGCAGTTGCCAATGACGTTGGCGTAACTGCTGGCCGAGCGCTTTCAGTTCATCGCGTGAAGATTGGCCTTTCCAGTACGATTCCAAAGCGACCTTCAGCTCACGCATTGCGCCAATGCGCGGAAAGCCTAAATTGTGAATTTTTGTCATAGATAAATACCTTTAGTTGAATTTTTCATACGAAAGCTATTGTAAACAAGACATATAATGAAGATAATTGATAATTATTCACTTAATTATGAGATTTATTCAACGATATGGAGCTGATACATCTGCGCATCCTCCTGGCGTTAAAACGCTACGGCACGCTGAGCGCGGCGGCCGACACCCTGCACCTGACCCAATCGGCGCTGTCGCATCAGATTAAAAACCTCGAACAGCGTCTGGGCGTGACGCTGTGGTACAAACAGGGGCGTTCGCTGATATTGAGCCAAGCCGGACGCTACTTGTCGGAAGTTGCCGAATCGGTGATCGCCACTGTCGATTCGGCGGAAAATCATCTGGCGCAGTTGGCTACGGGCAAGACCGGCAAATTGACCATAGGCATCGAGTGCCACGCCTGTTACGAGTGGTTCCGCAATATTTTGCAACCCTTTTTGAGAGCTTGGCCGGATTTGACCATCGAAGTCACCTCGCGCTACCGTTTCGACTCGTTCGAGGCGATCCGCCAATATAAACTGGACGCGGTGCTGACCTCCGATCCGGTCGATAACGGCTTGCTCAGCTATCAGCCGTTGTTCGATTTCGAACTGGTGCTGATCGTAGCCGACAACCACCCGCTGGCGGGTCACGCCGAAATCGTCCCAGACGATTTGCGCGGCGAAACCGTACTGACTTACCCGGTGGCCCGCGATCGTTTGGATATGTTCCGCAAGGTGCTGCAACCGGCGGGTATCGAACCGGCCGCCCATATCCAGGTCGAGGAAACCGACATCATGCTGCAACTGGCCGCCGCCGGGCGCGGTGTTTGCTTGCTGCCGGAATGGCTGCTGGCCGACAAATCCGCCAAACTTGGCCTCACCGGCCTGCGCTTTACGGGTTTGCCTATCGGTAAAACCATGTATCTAGCCTGCCGGCACGAAGATACCGAGTTGGAGTATTTGCATTGGTTGGTGAAGCATGCTGGGGACGTGGTAGCGTGAATGCAACGGGTATCGGCAAATATTCGCTTGTTCATGGAAGCACATTCAATGCTCATAGATAACCTCTCGACGCAAAAAACTGGCTCACCGAATGACCAGTACATCGACTGCAACATATAGTGCCAATAGAACAAATACGCATCTATATATAGCAAATATCACTTGACAACCATCTACCTGAATCCTAAACTTTTGCTGCAAGATGGTTCCCCCCGAAGGGGATTAAAAGGGAATCCGGTCGGTGTTATAGCGATTTTCGCATGATAGCCGTTAAGCCGGAGCTGCCCCCGCAACTGTAATCGGTGAGTTAAGGTTCAATCCGTGCCACTGGACGCGAGTCCGGGAAGGCCGAACCGAAACGGCGACCCGAAAGCCAGGAGACCTGCCCTCGAAACCTTTATCAACCAGGAGCGGGGTGTCTCCGAGGACGATGGCAAGTATTGCGGTTAGGGTTTCGCTGCCGTTACGTCTGCCGTTGCGACTTCATGTCCCCGCTCCCCTTGTGGAGAAACACATGGATAGCGCCGCTCAACCCGCCAGTTTTTATCCCGACCCTGCCGAATCCGTTAAACACACCCCCTCGTATCCAACGGATAGCGGCTTGGAAGTGATTCGTCGCAACCGTTCTGTGGTTGCGTTTCAGCCGGAAAAAATCGCCATCGCCATCACCAAGGCCTTCTTGGCCGTGGAAGGCCAGCACAGCGTCAATTCGGCGCGCATCCGTGAACAGGTGGCGCAACTGACTGCCAGCGTGGTCGAGGCCTTGACGCGGCGTTTGCCCGGTGGCGGCAGCCTGCATATCGAGGATATTCAGGACCAGGTGGAACTGGCATTGATGCGTTCCGGCGCCCACGACGTGGCCCGCGCTTATGTGCTGTATCGGGAAAAGCACGCGGCTCAGCGCGCGGCTCAACAAACGTCCGAGCATGTCGCACCCAGGTTGTATGTAGACGACCAAGGCCAACGCCGGCCGCTGGACAGCGAGGCTTTCAGCGCGCTGTGCCGCGAGGCTTGCGCGGATTTGGCGGGCGTCGATGCCGAACGGGTCTGGACCGAAACATTGACCAATCTCTACGACGGCATGCCGCTGGCGGCGGTGCGTCAGGCCTTGGTGTTGGCGGCGCGAACCTTGATCGAAATCGAACCGGGCTACGGCAAAGTCGCCGCGCGCTTGCTGTTGAGCCAACTGCGCCTGGAAGCTACCTGTTCGGCCTTAAACCAAGCCGCCATGGCCGAAGCGTATGTCGGCTGCTTTACCGAGTTCATCGCCGCCGGCGTCGCCGCCGAATTGCTCGATCCGCGCTTGGCCGAATTTGACTTGGAACGACTGAGCCAGGCCCTACTGGCCGAGCGCGATCTGCAATTCGATTATCTGGGCCTGCAAACCCTGTACGACCGCTATTTCCTGCACGTCGATGGCCGTCGCATCGAATTGCCGCAGTGCTTTTTCATGCGGGTGGCGATGGGCTTGGCCTTGCACGAGATCGACCGCGAAGCGCGCGCTATCGAATTTTACCGCTTGCTATCGAGCTTCGACTTTATGTGTTCGACGCCGACCTTGTTCAACAGCGGTACCCGCCATCCGCAATTGTCGTCGTGCTATCTGACCACGGTCTCCGACGATCTGGACGGGATTTACCAAAGCATCAAGGAAAACGCGCTGCTGCAGAAATACGCCGGCGGCCTGGGCAACGACTGGACGCCGGTGCGGGCGCTGGGCAGTCGGATCAAGGGCACCAACGGCCACAGCCAGGGTGTGATTCCGTTTTTGAAAGTGGTCAACGACACCGCCGTCGCGGTCAACCAGGGCGGCAAGCGCAAGGGCGCCGTGTGCGCCTATCTGGAAAACTGGCACCTGGATTTCGAGGAATTTCTGGAACTGCGCAAGAACACCGGCGACGAGCGCCGCCGCTGCCACGACATGAACACCGCCACCTGGGTGTCGGACTTGTTCATGCAACGGGTGCGCGATAACGCCGAATGGACCTTGTTTTCGCCGGGGGATACGCCGGACTTGCACGAGCTATACGGTGAAGCCTTCGCCGAGGTTTACCAGGCTTACGAAGCCAAGGCCGAACGCGGGGAGATCAAGTTGTATAAACGCATCGGCGCGGTGCAGCTTTGGCGCAAGATGCTGACCATGCTGTTCGAAACCGGCCATCCGTGGATCACGTTTAAGGACGCCTGCAATCTGCGTTCGCCGCAACAGCATGCCGGGGTGATTCACAGTTCCAACCTGTGCACCGAAATCACACTGAATACCTCGGCCGACGAAACGGCGGTTTGCAACCTGGGCTCGGTGAATCTGGCCGCGCACTTAGTCGAGCATGACGGCGCATGGCAACTTGACGCCGGCAAATTGCAGCGCACCGTCGCCACCGCGATGCGGATGCTGGACAACGTCGTCGACATCAATTTTTACGCGACGCCCAAGGCGCGCAACGCCAACCTACGCCACCGTCCGGTCGGACTAGGCATGATGGGGTTCTCCGATTGCTTGCATCAACTGGGGCTCGCTTACGCCAGCCAAGAAGCGGTGGAGTTCGCCGATTATTCGGCCGAATTGCTGTGCTATTACGCTTATCAGGCCTCGGCCGATTTGGCCGAGCAACGCGGCCGCTACAGCAGCTTTAGCGGCAGTCTGTGGCAGCAAGGCCTATTATCACCGGATACGCTGGAACGCCTGAGTGAAACGCGCGGCGATCTTGGCGTGGTCGCGGGCGGGCGGCTGGACTGGGACGCGCTGCGTCAACGCATTGCTCAAGTGGGGATGCGCAATTCCAATTGCGTGGCCATTGCGCCGACCGCGACGATTTCCAACATCGTCGGCGTGTCGGCATCCATCGAACCGGTGTACCAAAACCTTTACGTCAAATCCAACCTGTCCGGCGAGTTTACCGTGGTCAATGCCGCGCTGGTGCGCGAATTGAAAACACTGGGATTATGGGATGCGGTGATGGTGGCCGACCTGAAATACTTTGACGGCTCGCTGGCAGCCATCGAACGGGTGCCGGCCGACATCAAGGCCCGCTACGCCACCGCCTTCGAAATCGACCCGGAATGGCTGATCGAAGCCGCCGCCCGTCGGCAAAAATGGATAGATCAGTCGCAATCGTTGAATCTATACGTCGCCGCACCGACCGGCAGCAAGCTGGACCAGATATACCGACTGGCCTGGCAACGCGGATTGAAGACCACCTATTATCTGCGCACCTTGGGCGCGACGGCGATGGAGAAAACGGGCGGCGACGACGCGACGCCCAAGGTTTGCTCGATTACCGATCCTGACTGCGAGGCCTGCCAATGAAGCCGACGCTGAAATTTGACGATTGGGATCAGCCGGCGCTGCCGGCTTCGAGCGGCAATCGGTTTGGGAATGCGAATGAACCGCGAACGGTGGATCGATCCGCTCCGATTTCCGACGCAGATAACGCGATCAATACAGTTGGGACGAACTCGAGTTTGCCGCCGGTCGATGCCGAGCAAAAACGAGTGGTCAACGGCCAGGCCGACATTAACCAATTGGCGCCGTTCAAATACCCCTGGGCCTGGTCGTTTTTCCTGAACGCCAACCGCAACCACTGGACACCGCTGGAAATCTCAATGGCGCAGGATGTGCACGATTACCAGCATAAACTGACGCCCGCCGAACGCCACGTGTTCGAGAACGTCCTGGCTTATCTGACCACGTCGGACATTCTGGCGATGCGCAACATTGGCCTGGCGGTAATGGAAAAAATGAGTGCGCCGGAATTGCAAATCTACCAGGCTCGCCAAGTCTACGAGGAAGCGCTGCACACCTGGACCTACCAGCATTGCATCGAAACCCTGGGCCTGGACCAGCGCGAGATTTACAACCGCTATCGGGTAGTGCCGGAAATCCACTCCAAGATAGCGCTCGCCAACCGCCGCCTACACGGCGTGTTGCAATCCGGCCGGCCGTTGACCGACCGCGATGCGCTGCATGAATTTGCCATGGCTTATCTGTTCTTCGCCGCCGTGTTCGAGGGCTCCTGGTTTTACAACGGCTTCAGTCCGGTATTCGCATTGCAACGGCGTGGTTTGATGAAGGGCGCCGCCGAACAATTGCAATACATCATGCGCGACGAAGTGCTGCATTGCGCATTTGGCATTCGCGTGGTGCGGCAATTATTGGACGAGGAAAACCTGATCCTCGATCCGCAAGCGCTGCGGCAAATGTGGGACGAAGCCGAAGCCGCCGAGACGGCTTACGCCGGCTACATCCTGCGCGAGCCGATACTGGGTTACAACGCCGGCTTGCATGTCGAACAATTCCGTTTTGTTGCCAACCGCCGCGCCCGGCAACTCGGCCTGTCGGAGCCCTTCCCCGGAGCCGAAAACGTATTGCCGTGGCTGGATGAACAAGCCAATCTGCGCAAGGAGAAAAACTTCTTCGAAACCCGGGTGACGGAATATCAGACTGGTGGGGCGTTGGCTTGGGATTAGCCGTCAAGTATCAAGTATACACAGCATCGGTAAGGCCGGGTTCAATCATGGCAGCGACGATAAATCGGCTGTTCGAAGTACGGAGCAAGGTGTGTTTGATGGCTGATTTTTCTCTGGAGCGTTTTCGTGGTTAGTAATCATTTCGGAAACAAACACGAGGCGAAACAGTGCCCGCGTTGTCAGCGCCTATTCATTTGCAAGGCCAATCGCATTCACCGCTGTGATTGCTCGAACATTTGTTTGGCCTTTGAAACGATTGAGTATATTCGACAGCTTTATGATGAATGTCTTTGCCTGGCTTGCTTGAAAGAGTTGGAGTCCGACGTAACGTCCCCGAAATAGCTAGGTTTGGCTGTTTCTTGGCGTTTTGCTAATGGCTGTAAAGTCGGGAATGTAAACCAAGCCATACATTTACGAAAAGATTATGGATATAAAAGTCAGCTTAGTAGTCAACCCCAGCCGCTTGTAACCAAGGTTTTTCAGCTGCCTGAATGTCGCAAAGTGGCTGATCATTCTCCTAATGGATGGACGTTTTCTTGCTAAAGGCTCTAAAGTTAGCTGTTTAGGTACCCCTTCGATGATAGCCTGAATAGCGCAGAGTTTGCCACTGGCATCGGTTTCTGTCTGATAATGGAGAGTATCCACCACCACCGGAGGACGACTCATCCCTTGCAAGGCGGAGATATGGATAAAGATGTCGTTGCCGCCGGTGTTGGGTTGGATGAAGCCGAAACCTTTGTCGTCGATCCATCGAACCAGTTTGCCAGTTTCTATTTGCATAAGGGGCGTTGCCGAGGTTGGTATTGATCCGTAAGTATAGGCGGTATCGACTGGATGAAAAGCTCCGTCAAGAGACGACTCGAATGCTCATTTTTTGGTCAACTTAAGCCTGTGTCCCAAAAACTAGGGTTTTTCGGACATCTACAAAATAGCTATGACTTTTTCCTATCCGGCGCAACAAGATTTCTGTTGCTGGATCGGCGGACATTTGACCGATCCATAGGAGCAAAATACGCAGCAATCCCCCGGATTCGGCTTTAGTAGCTTGCCATAGCCTTTGCACTCATAGAAAAACTGGCAAGCATCTGTTGGCATGGTCTCCGTCTTGGCGGACCCGCGCTGCGGACAGGTCAGCGTGGATTCAAGAATCACCGCGCTCATTTTGGCTCCGCCTTGATCGAAGACGGGTAGCCGGCGTTTTTAGTGGCCTCGGCCAATTGATCGGCTGTTAATGAGGACGCAGCGCTCCAATACGTGCAAAAATCCATCAAACACCGGCAATCTGCGTCGAAGCGCATCATCGGCGTCACCTACGAAGTTCGTACGCTCGTGGATTCAACTCAATAGTCGATATTGGGTACGCATTCTAGCGATGATAAAGGGAAGTACGGCAAGCCCAACAATAGGCACAACAGATATAGTATTCTATGCGGTTACAGACGAACCCAAAGGACCGGAATTTAGTGAATAAATCGCTCAAAGAAGACCTTGAACAAGACACAAGGCCGATTGAAAAAATTGCCATAGGTATAGCGGCGGCGGATCGAGGCGAGTTGCTCGATCACGAGCAAGTGATGCGAGAAATGGAAAATCTGATCAAACAGGCCCAAAGATCGCCTGAAGGAAGGGAATTAAAATCATGAACCATGCCGCTCACAATAAACTGGTTTCGTTCATCTGGTCGATCGCCGACGACTGCCTGCGCGATGTCTACGTGCGCGGGAAATACCGCGACGTGATTCTGCCGATGGTGGTGTTGCGCCGTCTGGACACCCTGCTGGAGCCCAGCAAAGAAAAGGTCCTGGAAGAGTTGGCTTTCCAGAAAAATGAAATGGGCCTGACCGAACTCGACGATAACGGGCTAAAAGATGCCCCAGGCTATGTGTTTTACAACACCAGCAAATGGACGCTCACCCAACTCGTCAATACCGCGACCAATAACCAGCAGATTCTGCTCGCCAATGTCGAAGACTATCTGAACGGCTATAGCTCGAACGTTAAGGAAATCATCGCCAAATTTAACCTGAAGGCCCAGGTACGCCACATGGCCAGCAAGGATGTGTTGCTGGACGTGTTGGGAAAGTTCACCTCGCCTTACATCAATCTCACACCCCATGATTTGGAAGATCCGGACGGCAATCGCCTGCCCGCACTCACCAATCTAGGGATGGGCTATGTGTTTGAAGAGCTGATCCGCAAATTCAACGAAGAAAACAACGAAGAGGCCGGCGAACACTTCACGCCCCGGGAAGTGATCGAGCTGATGACGCATCTCGTTTTCGATCCGGTCAAAGACCAGCTGCCGCCGGTTATGACCATCTATGACCCGGCTTGCGGCTCCGGCGGCATGCTGACCGAGTCGCAAAACTTCATCAAGGATGAGGAAGGCGCGATTCGTGCCACTGGCGATGTTTATTTGTACGGTAAAGAGATCAACGACGAGACCTACGCGATCTGCAAATCCGACATGATGATCAAGGGTAACAATCCGGCCAACATCCGGGTGGGCTCCACGTTGTCGGTTGATGAGTTTGCCGGCACCCGTTTCGACTTTATGCTTTCCAATCCGCCCTATGGCAAAAGCTGGGCGAGCGAGCAGAAATACATCAAGGACGGCTCTGACGTGATTGATCCACGTTTTAAAGTGACGTTGAAAGACTATTGGGGCAAGCCGGAATCCGTAGACGCCACCCCGCGTTCCAGCGACGGTCAATTGCTGTTTCTGATGGAAATGGTCAGCAAGATGAAAAGCCTGGACCAAAGCCCGCACGGCTCCCGCATCGCCTCGGTGCATAACGGTTCGAGCCTGTTCACCGGCGACGCCGGTGGCGGCGAAAGCAACATTCGCCGACACATCATCGAAAACGACTGGCTCGAAGCGATCATCCAGCTCCCGAACAACCTGTTTTACAACACCGGCATCACCACCTATATCTGGCTGTTGTCCAACCACAAGCCCTTGCAACGAAAGGGCAAAGTACAATTGATCGATGCCAGCCAGCTTTTCCGCAAGCTGCGGAAGAATCTCGGTAACAAAAACTGCGAGTTCGCCCCCGAGCATATTCAGGAAATCGTCGCCACTTACCTGCAATTGGCGACGAAGGACCGCGAGGCGAATGACTCTGGTATTGCGGCGCAAGTGTTCAACAACAGCGATTTTGGCTACTACAAGGTCAACATCGAGCGGCCCGATCGCCGCAAGGCCCAATTCAGCCCCGAACGCATCGAAACCCTGCGCTTCGACAAATCGCTGCGCGAACCGATGCAATGGATTTACAGCCAATGGGGCGATGCGGTCTATGAGACTGGCACTTTGGTCGATCAGGAAAAGGCCATTCTCGCCTGGTGTGAGGAAAATGAGTTAAATCTGAACGCCAAAAGCCGCCAAAAACTGCTCGGCCCGAGTACCTGGCTAAGGCAACGGGATCTGGTGCAGACGGCCAACATATTGATGGCCGCGATCGGCGAAGACGAATGCCGCGATTTCAATCAGTTCATCGCCCAAGTCGATTACGCACTGGAAGCACAGGCCATTAAACTGGGAGCCAGTGACAAAAACGCCATCCTCAATGCGGTCAGCTGGTATGACGAAACCGCCGAAAAAGTCATTGCTAAAAAACTAAAACTCAGCGGCGACAAGCTCGACCAGCTGCTGCAACATCTGGACTGCACGACGGAAGAACTGCCCGATTTCGGTTATTATCCGGCCGAGAAAAAAGGCGAGTATCTGATTTACGAAACCAATACCGATCTGCGCGACAGTGAATCGGTGCCGCTCAATGACAGCATCCACCGCTATTTTCTGGCGGAGGTTAAACCGCATGTTCCTGAGGCCTGGATCAATCTCGACTCCACTAAAATCGGCTACGAGATCAGCTTCAATAAGTATTTCTACCGGCACAAGCCACTGCGCACGATGGAAGAGGTGGCCCGCGACATCATTGCCCTGGAAAAGCAGGCGGAAGGCCTGATTGCCGATATTCTGGGCATTGCGGTAGAGCAGATATAGGCGCTGGTGATGCAGGATTTTGAGCCATTGAAACCCTTAAGCGCCAATGCGTCACTGAGCGATGAGCTCACGCCGCTATTGACGCACATCGCGGCCGTCATCCAGCAGTCTCGGCAGCATGTACAGCAAGCGGTCAATAGTGCGATGGTGCAATGTTATTGGGAAATTGGCCGTCTGATTGTCGAACACGAACAACAGGGACAGACCCGCGCGGCCTATGGCAAACAACAGTTGCAGGCACTTTCGGAGCAATTGGGCCGGCAATTTGGAAAAGGCTTCGATCCCACCAATCTGCGCAATATGCGACGCTTTTATTTAGCGTTTCCAATTCGAGAGACACTGTCTCTCGAATTGAGTTGGTCGCATTACAATGTGTTAACGCGGGTGGAAAACGCCAACGCCAGAACATGGTATCAACAGGAAGCGATGCAACAGCATTGGAGCGTGCGTGCGCTAGACAGGCAAATCAGCAAACTCTATTACGAACGCCTGCTGTCCAGCCGTGATAAAGCGGCGGTTCAGGCCGAAGCGGAACAAAAAGTCGCCGAAACGGAACCCCAGGCGTTGTCTGCGAAGGATTATCTCCGTGATCCCTATATTCTTGACTTCCTGAACCTATCCAGCCAGCGGCTTTTGGAATCCGATCTGGAACAGGGCTTGCTCGACAATCTGCAAGCATTTCTGCTGGAACTCGGAAAAGGTTTTGCGTTCGTGGGCCGGCAACAGCGCATTCGCACCGAAGACCAGGACTTTTATATCGACTTGGTGTTTTATCATTTCAAACTGAAATGCTTTTTGCTGATCGATCTGAAACTGGGCAAATTGACCCATCAGGACGTCGGCCAGATGGACAGCTATGTGCGTATTTACGACCAACAGCAACGGGCTGCGGACGATAATCCCACGATCGGCCTGATCCTGTGCAGCCAGAAAAGCGAAGCGGTGGTGAAATACTCGGTGCTGACTGACAGTGAACAACTGTTTGCGGCTAAATACCTGCCTTATCTACCGACCGAAGAAGAGCTAAAACGCGAACTGGAGTTAGAACGGATCAAAGTGCAGACGCAATTGCTGAATAAAACGGACGACATAAATGATGATTGAACAACTGAAGGCAATGCCGAAATATGAGGCGTATAAGGATTCCGGCGTCGAATGGTTGGGACAGATTCCGGTACATTGGAATTCAAAACGAATTAAATTTCTTTTTAATATTGGAAGAGGTCGTGTAATTTCCCAGCAAGAGCTGGACGATTCAGGTATTTATCCAGTTTATTCCTCTCAAACTAAAGATAACGGGATATTAGGATATATAAATTCTTATGACTTTGATTGCACTCAAATTACCTGGACTACTGATGGGGCTAATGCTGGTACAGTATTTTTGAGGAAAGGGAAGCACAATTGCACTAATGTATGTGGAACGTTGCAGCCTAAGTATTTAAATTTATCAGTAGAATTTATTTCAAATGGACTTAGTGTCGCTGCTCAGTATTACAAGAGACCAGATACTAATGGCGCTAAAATCATGAACGGCGAAATGGCGGAAATATTTGTACCGATTCCACCACACACCGAGCAGATTACTATCGCCGCCTTTCTGGATCGCAAAACCGCGCAAATTGATCAAGCTGTGGCGATCAAGGATAAACAGATCGCCTTGCTCAAAGAGCGCAAACAAATCCTGATTCAAAATGCCGTCACCCGCGGCCTGAACCCCGACGCTCCGATGCGCGACTCTAGCGTAGAGTGGATTGGTGAAATACCTGCACATTGGTTGGTGAAGAGAGCTAAATATTTGTTCAGAGAAATCGATGAACGTTCAGTTTCAGGTGATGAGGAGTTACTTTCGGTTTCGCATATGACAGGCGTTACGCCTCGATCTGAAAAGAATGTGACAATGTTTATGGCCGAAGACTATACGGGATCAAAAACTTGTCAGAAAGATGACCTTGTTTTCAATATTATGTGGGCATGGATGGGGGCATTAGGAGTCTCTGATAGACTAGGCATTGTAAGTTCAGCTTATGGTATTTTTCGCCAGTTAAAAGGAAATACATTTAACTCAAAATATCTGGAATTTTTATTGAAGACGACGGGATATATCGAACACTACAATAAAATTTCTACAGGATTGCATTCATCTCGCCTACGATTTTATTCTCATATGTTTTTCGCCATGGAATTGGGCTTTCCATCAAAAGAAGAGCAGGATGAAATAGTCGCTCACATCGAAACCGAATCCGCCAAAATCGATCGTGCCATTTCAATCCAACAACAGCAAATCGACAAACTGAAGGAATACAAAGCCATCCTGATCGACAGCGCGGTGACCGGCAAAATCAGGGTTCTTGAGCTGGTTGAAAGCTCAGTGCCTGAGCTCGCCGACAGCCTGGTAGCGTAAGGAAACCCAATGGTCAGTAAAACTAGCGAAAAAGAGCTGGAAATCGCGATCGAAAAACAACTGACCGGTACCTGTCTGGAAATGCAGCAGGCTGTTACCGAAGGGAGCGCAGTACCCTTCACGCAGCATCACGGTTACCAGCTTGGCTTGCCGCAGGATTTCAACGCCCGTTATGCGCTCGACACGAAACGGTTCTGGGCGTTTCTGGAACAGACCCAGCACGAAGAACTGGAAAAGCTGCAAAAACACGGCGGCGATTGGCAGCTGAAGGTATTGGAACGCTTCGACCGCCTGATCAAGAAGTACGGCCTGCTGCATTTGCTGAAAAAAGGCCTCAGCGTCGACGATGCGCACCTGACGCTAATGTATCCGGCGCCGCTGGCCAGCAGTTCGGACAAAGTGAAACAGAACTTTGACGCCAATATTTTCAGCAGCACCCGACAGGTACGTTATTCGCTGACCAATACGCTGGAAGAAATCGACCTGGTGTTGTTCATCAACGGTCTGCCGTTCGCCACCCTGGAGCTGAAGAATCCGTGGACCGGCCAGAATGCGCGTTACCACGGCCAGAAACAGTACCGTGAAGACCGCGACATTGCCCAGCCCTTGCTGCAGTTCGGCCGCTGCCTGGTACATATGGCGGTGGATACCGACGAGGTCTACATGACCACCAAGCTGGACGCTAAAGCCACATTCTTTTTACCGTTCAACAAGGGTGATAACCACGGCGCAGGTAATCCCACCAATCAGCACGGCCATAAAACCGCTTACCTGTGGGAAAAGATATTCAGCAAATCCAGTATCGCGAATATCATCCAGCATTTCGTCCGGCTCGATGGCAGCAGCAAAGACCCGCTGACCAAACGCACGCTCTATTTTCCGCGTTATCACCAGCTGGACGTAGTACGTCGACTGGTGGACCATGCCAGTAAAAATGGGGTAGGGCAGACTTATCTGATTCAGCATTCGGCCGGCTCGGGCAAATCCAACTCGATCACCTGGGCGGCTTATCAGCTGATTGAAGTCTATCCGGCCAGTCTGAAGATACCCGGGGCTAAAAGTCTGGATCAACCACTGTTCGATTCGGTGATTGTGGTTACCGACCGCCGTTTGCTCGATAAACAATTGCGCGATAACATCCGGGATTTTTCCGAAGTCAAAAACATCATTGCCCCGGCGTTCAAGTCATCGGAGCTGAAAAGCGCTCTGGAGCAGGGCAAGAAGATCATCATCACGACGATCCAGAAATTTCCGTTCATCATCGACGGCATTGCCGACCTCAGCGATAAGCGCTTTGCGGTGATCATCGACGAGGCGCACAGCTCCCAGAGCGGTGATGCGCACGACAACATGAATCGGGCGATGGGAAAAAGTAAGAATGGCGAGGATGAGGGCCTGGACGCCCAGGATAAAATCCTGCAGGCAATGCAATCCCGCAAGATGCGAGGTAACGCTTCTTATTTGGCCTTTACCGCCACGCCCAAAAATACCACGCTGGAGAAATTCGGCTGCAACCAGCCAGACGGCAGCTTCGAGCCGTTTGATCTCTATTCGATGAAGCAGGCCATTGAGGAAGGCTTCATCCTCGACGTACTGACCAATTACACCACCTATAAAAGCTATTACGAGATTCAAAAATCGATTGCCGAGAATCCGCTATTTGACAGTAGTAAAGCCCAGAAAAAACTGCGTGCTTATGTCGAACGGCATCAGCAGACCATCAATATCAAGGCCGAGATCATCCTCGATCATTTCATTCCGCAGGTGGTGAACAGCAAAAAGCTCAAGGGTAAAGCCAAAGGGATGGTGATCACCCAGAACATTGAAACCGCCCTCCGTTATTACAAGGCCATTACCCGCTTGCTGAATGAGCGCGGCAAGCCATTCAAGGCGTTGATCGCGTTTTCAGGCGCCAAGGAGGTCGACGGCATTGAGTACACCGAAGCCGAAATGAATGGCTTTGCCGAGAACGAGACGCGCGATTATTTCGACCAAGACGAATACCGCTTACTGATCGTGGCGAACAAATATCTGACCGGCTTTGACCAACCCAAGCTTTGCGCGATGTACGTCGACAAAAAGCTGCAAGGGGTATTGGCGGTACAGGCGCTATCCCGCCTGAACCGCTCGGCGCCGAAATGGGGCAAGAAAACCGAGGACCTGTTCATCCTCGATTTTTTCAATTCAGTGGAAGACATCAAAGCCGCTTTCGATCCTTTCTATACCGCAACCCGTTTATCGGAAGCGACCGATGTCAACGTGCTGCACGAGTTGAAAGACGCGCTGGCCGATATGGGCGTGTACGAATGGCAAGAGGTCGAGCAATTTGTCACGCTGTACTTTGACAATGCCGATGCCCAACAATTGAGCCCGATCATCGACACGGCCGCGGCCCGTTTTAATAGTGAACTGGGATTGGAAGACCGCGACAAAGCCGACTTCAAGATCAAGGCCAAGCAGTTCGTCAAAATCTACGGCCAAATGGCTTCAATCCTGCCGTATGAGATTGCCGTCTGGGAAAAACTGTTCTGGTTTCTGAAATTCCTGATCCCCAAGCTGGTTGTTAAAGATCCGGATGCGGATCAGATCGACGAATTGTTGGATTCGGTGGATTTGTCCTCATACGGCCTAGAGCGCATCAAACTAAATCACAGTATCGGTTTGGACGCCAGTGAAACTGAACTGGAACCGCAAAACCCGAATCCACGCGGAGCTCATGGCGTCGATCAAGACCATGACCCCTTGGACGAGATCATCCGCAATTTTAATGAACGCTGGTTTCAGGGGTGGGGGGCGACTCCCCAAGAGCAGCGCATCAAGTTCATCAACATTGCCGACGGCATCAAAGCCCATCCGGATTTCTCAGAAAAGTACCAAAACAACCCGGATGTCCATAACCGGGATTTGGCGTTCGAGAAGATATTTGAAGAAGTGATGCTGAAAAACCGGCGTAATGAACTTGAGTTGTATAAGTTGTTGGCCAACGATGCAGCCTTTAAAGCGGCTATGCAGCAGAGTTTGCGGCGGATGGTAGGGCTTTAAATAAGCCGCAGTCTGGCCATTGAACAGCTAAAAGCTATTCCAAAACTTCCTTTTGTCCTTATGGTAGAACTTGAAGGCCATCCACCAAAAGCCGAGTAGTACACCCCAAGCAGCTTTGTCGTACCGACGAAGTAGTTTTTCCTTGATGACATCGGTAAAAGCTGACATCGTCCCAGAAAGTTCGAAGTTGGTCAGATAGTAATCGCCTACAAGGCTGATAATGAGGAATCCTATCATCCCCAGAATGATAGCCGCCTGTGTGCGGCCGGAATAGGCGATCACGATGAGAATTTCTGTAAAATAGTCTTTCATAATCAATTGAATGTGTATTCTTTCCAAGAAATCAGAGAGATATGGATATTGGCCAAAAAAATTGACAATATCCTTTCGTCCTCTATTTAGGATTAGCTATTTACGGCGCATGAATCCATGATGCCACCAGTCCTTCAGAGCAAGCCACAAATCAGACAATCTAAACTCATCGGTTGCTTTTCTTTCAGCTTGATCAGCCGCAGACTGCTCCCAACTTCTATGTGCCTTGCGAGCATTAATCTCAGCAACATAACGTTCTTTGTCTTGCCTGTCCCTCTCTTGAACACGACGAATTTTCTGCTTTGTCATGGCATGAGACCACTCAACTTTATTCCTCCGAATCCAGTAGTGAGATTGGCAAGGAAAATTCCAGTTGCCGATCGAAGGAAATAAAGTCACAGTCTTCCCCTCCTTGCGCAGTTGCCAATCCACCGGGGTCAATGGCGTGACTACTTCCTCCCCACACCCACAGCAGCACTTGTGAACGACGGTTCCATATTGCTCACTGATATAAAGGACACCTTCTTTCAGCACGTCAGGAATAAATTCGACGAACAGCGGATTGATGACCGTTTGCCTCATGCAAGCGCACCATCCGAAGTTTCTGCGCGAGCAATCGATTGCATTGCTATTGAAAAGCTAAGATGGTGTGCTTGCTCAAGGTCCACGTAAAAGCCGCAAAACTGCTTCCACTTGACTACCGCCAGAAGGGCGTTCATGGCGTTCATATCTGCTACTTGAATGTTACTCCGATAGAGCGCATCCGCCCGATCATCCATTACCGGCAACCGTGTCGCTAAATGATCTTGCTTTGTTGGCGTACCCAATGTCACCCGGCAAAGCCCAAGCAAGCTATTCATGTTTTCAGATTTCTCCAAGCCCATTCCAACATCGATAAAAGGAATCCCCGCATTCTGCAGGTAACTGCAAATCAGTCTACGAGATAGCCCATCATCGACGGACACGAACACAAAATCGAAACCAGCTAATTCCTTAACGTTACTTTCATCGAGATGATATGAATGACATACGATGCCTGTGCGCATTGGGTCATACATCTCACGGAAATAATCTACCTTTTTAAGTTGACATTGCAATGTTTCTAATGATGCTGCGCCCGGTGCACGGAAAGCGTTATGCCGTTTGAAATCATCCCCATCAAATAAATGAATCTCTTTCACCAGGGTCTTTGCCACCTGGTCCAAGATATACCCGCCAGTCCCGCCGACACCGACAATGCCAATGCGAGACATCTGAAGCTTTTGGGAAACCGCAAGGATACCTGACCGAGCTGATGCCGAATCGGGATACCGAAAAACGGAGTGTTCCTCTCGAGATGCAAGAACTCGACCGGTGCGTGCATCAGCATCGAGGTTTATCACCCTTGCTTGGGCCGTCAAAAGATCAATGTAGTGCACCATCTTCACATAGTAGTCAGCAGGGAAGTTCGGCACTCCTTCTGGCTTGTTCGAAAAATAGTGCTGAACCACATACTGATCAAACAGTGTCTGCTGATTCGAATTATTCACCAGATTATGAAGAGGCTTACCTTGTGCAGTACATGGTATATCTCCCTGAAACCAAACAGTATGATCTGTCGGCTTGGCATCCATATCGTTCGATTCCAGGTACGGACAAACGATGGTACCAAGCTTGACCTCTCGATTCATCGTGACATAAGGAACCGAATACACCAGCAAATGCTGATGAAGGATATCAATCTCATATCCTTCATCAACCAGACGCTGAATAGCAAGGCTACGAACGATTGGTTTTTGTGACATCAAACTTCATCCCATTTTCCAATTTTACCGACTGCCCTTCGGCTAATGTGCCATCAGGCAGGTGGGGGCCAATGTAATGCACCGAGTACAGAAATTGACTAGCACTCTGATCATCAGGAAAAGCCAAATTGACTATTTGGCTATAACTGATTTGTTCGCCAGATACCTCTCTTGGGCGCGCGTTAATAATGATGTGGAAAGACAAGGGTTTGTCATGTGTTTGCGCAGCATGCTCGGACGACATTTTTTCTCCTATGAGGAATCAGTAAACACGATATGTAGAATATCATAATTTTTTTAACACAATATATTGTTTTTAAGCCGTGTATAGCGTACGAAAATAAAAGTTATCGTATCGCCGTTAAAGGGGCAATCTAAGCCGCCACAAGCGTCTATTTTTCTTTGCGCACCCCTTTAAAGGGGGTTCCATCCGACTTAACGTCCATGAACTGTCCCGTATTAGTATCGCGTTTAACCCAATGCCCTGAAGCCGTTTGAGTTTGAGAGCGCTCTTTGACGGCGCCTATGCGATGACCATCATTTTTAGGGGGATTTGTTGCCATAAATATAACTCCGTGCAATTGATAAAATGTGTTTTAATTGCTAAAATGCAATTACAGGCAAAGTTTATAGGTTGCAACTTAGGTTGTCAATTCCTACTTTGCAATTTTTTTTACGGAGATAGAGGTGAACACACAAATCGGCGATTTCGACGCCATGGCGTTTTACAGAGCGCTTGATGCTGAACGCGAAAATAAGAACCTAAATTGGAAGCAATTGGCCTCGGTAACAGGGGTTAGCGCCTCGACATTAACACGAATGGCTCAAGGCAGAAGACCCGATGCCGACAGCCTAGCTAAATTATCTGCGTGGGCGGGAATCAATCCGGCTGATTATGTTGATAGAATAGGGGAGATTCAATCCGCAGAGTCTTTGACCAAAGTTTTGGCCTATTTCAGAGCGGATGCCAACTTAACCAAGGAAGCTGCAGTAGCTCTTGAAGAGATGGTGCAAGCTGCCTATAACCGATTAAAGAAAAAAAATTGAGTTTCCGCCGCGGGTTCAAAACCGAAGCAAACCAAATTGCTACGGAAATACGGGGTGAATTAGGGTTGTCTCAGTTTGACCCTTTGGATCCATGGGTATTATCTGAACATTTAGCAATAGATGTCTTACCTCTCAGCGAAATGCGCGGTGAGGCTCCCCGCGCTGTTGCTCATTTTTTTGGGGAAGGCTGTAATATCTTCTCTGCCATCACGATATTCCATGGAACTACTCGACTCATTATTCACAACGACAGGCATTCTAAGGGGCGGCAAAGTAGCAATATCGCTCATGAGTTATCGCATGCATTGTTGCAACACCCGCCGATGCCACCTTTATCAGAATTAGGTCTTAGAAACTTCAACAAAGATCTAGAGGATGAAGCCAATTGGCTTGCAGGTGTGCTGCTAATTCCTGAGCAGGCGGCCTTGAAGATAGCGCGTCAACGAATCGATCTCACTGAAGCGGCAAGCCAATATGGAGTCAGCACGCAAATGGTTAACTTCCGGCTGAACGTTACTGGTGCGCGCAAGCGCGCTCAACAGAGGGTACGTACCCCATAACTGACGACCTAAATCAGCCAATCAAACTAATAACAATTGTGGATCTGCGCGATTTTTACGCAGATTCGATGCCGACTGGTTGGCTATTTCAATCATCTTTCATAGCTTGCCAATGATGATAACCGCATAGGCCATCGAAATATTGGTCGTCAGGTCCAAGGGACTCACCACAAACTGTACAC